>Ga0209125_1000641_pt1 | contig 41997 bp, 28 predicted proteins | sample BarGraIncub1131A_FD_184503 | JGI IMG/M metagenome (GOLD analysis project Ga0209125, IMG submission 184503) | Arctic peat soil microbial communities from Barrow, Alaska - Barrow Graham LP Incubations 11-31A (SPAdes) (version 2) | ecosystem: Environmental > Terrestrial > Soil > Wetlands > Peat... | reverse complement strand
GCTGGACGAAGGGAGCGATACTCAATAAACCGGAAGGAAAGAAAGCTGGACGAAGGGAGCGATACTCAATAAACCCGGAAGGAAAGAAAGCTGGACGAAGGGAGCGGCGCACAACGGCCAGAGGAAAGGCTGCTAGAATAGTGTGAATCATGCAACTCTTACAGGCAATTGTGTAACGCTGCGGCACCACCTTACCCCCACCTTTGCCGAGTAGAATTTAAAACGAACTAAAATGAAAACAATTAAATTTCTTGTATTGGGTATGATTTTGGCAATTGCCGGTTCAGCGCAAGGCCAAATTTCGGTGAATTTGCATATTGGGACAGCTCCTGCATGGGGACCGCGTGGATATGACAATGTGCGATACTACTATTTGCCAGATGTGGAAGCGTATTATGATGTGAATACGGCCATGTTTATTTACATCTCAGGGAATACTTGGATTCGCAGAAGCTATTTGCCGAGCCGTTATCGGGGTTATGATTTGTATCATGGGCGTAAGGTGGTGATGAACAATTACCATGGCAACACACCGTATTACAATCATAATGTGTATAGAGCGAAGTATGGCAGAGCAAATCAGGGTCGTCCGCAAAACGTGGGGAACCGGAATGTTGGAAACGGAAATCGCAGGATTGTGATCAACACAAGAAATGACAGGAACAACCGGAGTGTCGGGAACGACAGAAATGGTGGAAAAAACAAAGGCAACAAGAATTCCGGTAACAATGGAAGAAACAAGTAAAGCTTGAAGCCCATTTAAACTTCCCTGACGCAGTGTAGCGGTATATTAATTAACTATTAATATAAATCGCCACAAAGGGCGGGGAATTGTCTCATTGAAATTTAAAAAAACATTGAAATGAAAAATAACATAAAAGTAGGCTTATTGGTCTTATTGTCAGGAATATTGATGGTTGGTATTCAAAGCTGCAGTCAGTATGAGGATAATACGAGCATTTCGCTGGTTTCCAAGACAGCACGACTTTCCAGAGTATGGAAAGTGGAAAACTACAAGGTGGACAGTGTGGATCTTACCTCGTTGATGGCTACTTATACGGAAACATTTACAAAGGATGGAGCATATTCCTTTCAGTGGGCCATTTTGGGCGGAACGGCAAATTGGGCCTTTCAAAACGGCAATGCTGATATAAAGATTACGAATGTCAACAATGTTGCATCAAAAACTTTGACCATTCTAAAATTGGAAGAAGGTGCCTTGTGGTATTATTATATGGATGGGAATTCAAAAAAGGAATTTCACATGGTTCCTCAATAATGCAAAAATGAGTACAAAGTAGAAAAAATATGAAAACGAAAACTTTTATATCAACACTTGCACTGGCAACTGTTGTAATACTGACAAGTTGTGCGAAAGATGATGGGTCAACGAACATCGATAATCCAAATGGGATACCTTCCCAAAGTACGGTACAGGCTAAGGTAGAACTTGCAGGCACAGCCGATTTCGCACTGCTGGCGGGTTCAGCCATTACAAGTACTGGAGCTACGAACATTACTGGAAATATAGGTTTGAGTCCTGGTACGTCCATTGGTGGATTTCCTCCCGGAATCTTGGTGGGATCGAGGGAAATCAATACCAATCTGGCAGTACAGGGGAAAGTTGATTTGACGGCGGCTTATAATGATGCTGCTGGGCGTACGGCGACTGATATTGTCACGTTGTCGGGAAACATTGGTGGACTGACATTGACGCCTGGTCTGTATAAAACGACTTCTTCGCTGGCAATTTCGTCGGGTGACCTGACGTTTGATGCGGAAGGAAAATCGGGTTCGGTGTTTATCATACAGATTGCTTCGGCGCTGACGACGACTTCAGGACGTAAGGTGTTTTTGAAGGGTGGAGCGTTGGCTTCCAATATTTATTGGCAGATAGGGAGTTCAGCCACGTTTGGCACGACTTCGGTGATGAAGGGTACGATCATGGCCATGCAGTCGATTACGTTCAATACGGGCGCGACGCTGGATGGCAGGGCATTGGCAAGGACCGGGGGTATTGTGTTGGCTGGTAATACGATAGTAAAACATTAGTCTTTGCTTTAGAGGAAACGTGTGAATTATGTAACTTATTTTCAGGGTTTTGCGACTGCAAGGCAGGAATTAAAGCGTACATTCACCAGAATTTCATTAAAACTTAAAGCAATTTGAAGTTATACATCAAGTATATGGTTAGCGCCCGATGTAAAGCGGTGGTGAAGGACGAGTTGAAAAAGCTCGGCCTTCATTTCATTGTGGTCGATTTGGGTGAGGTGGAGATCATGGAAACGCTTTCCGTGGAGGATTGGAAGGAACTTAAGGCTGTGCTTCTGCATGCTGGTCTCGAATTGATGGACGATAAGCGGGCGATATTGATTGAGCAGATCAAAAATGTCATCATTGAGATGGTGCATCATTCGAATGAACTGATCAAGGTGAATTTCTCGGATTATTTGAGTGAGAAATTGAACCATGATTATACGTATATGGCCAATTTGTTCTCTGAAGTGCAGGGTTCGACCATTGAGCATTTCATAATCAGCCATAAGATTGAGCGTATCAAGGAGTTGATTATTTATGATGAATTGAATATCACGGAGATAGCATGGAAAATGAACTACAGCAGTGTGGCGCATCTGTCCAATCAGTTTAAGAAAATGACGGGGCTTTCGCCTTCGCATTTCAAAAAATTGAAGATTAAACGGAGAAGTCAGATTGAAGACATCGTATAAAAAAATAGAATGAAAAATGGCAAATGAAGCATCGCTCATTGAACATAATTTAGCGATTGAATTACTAACCGCAAATACGGAACTTGCTTTTCAGAATGATGAGAAGGAAAAGCGTGCGGCGGAGTTGATCACGGCCAACACGGAACTTGCGTTTCAGAATGATGAGAAGGAAAAGCGTGCGGCGGAGTTGATCACGGCCAACACGGAACTTGCGTTTCAAAACGATGAGAAGGAAAAGCGTGCGGCTGAATTAATTATTGCCAATAAAGAGCTTCTTTATCAGAGTAAGGAGAAGCAAAACCGAGCGGACGAATTGATTATTGCCAATAAAGAGCTGATATTTCAAAATGAAGAAAAGGAAAAGCGTGCGGCTGAATTAATCATTGCCAATAAAGAGCTGGTATTTCAAAATGAAGAAAAGGAAAACCGTGCTGACGAATTGATCATCGCCAATAAGGAGCTAATTTACCAGAAAGAAGAGAAAGGGAAGCGGGCGGACGAACTGATCATTGCCAACAAAGAACTGGTATTTCAAAATGAAGAAAAGCAAAACCGAGCGGACGAATTGGTCATTGCCAATAAGGAGCTACTTTACCAGAAAGAAGAGAAAGAGAAGCGGGCGGACGAACTGATCATTGCCAATAAAGAGTTGGTATTTCAAAATGAAGAAAAGCAAAACCGAGCGGACGAATTGATTATTGCCAATAAGGAGCTACTTTACCAGAAAGAAGAGAAAGGGAAACGGGCGGACGAACTGATTATTGCCAACAAGGAGCTGGTCTATCAGAAAGAAGAAAAAGGGAAACGGGCGGACGAGTTGATCATTGCCAATAAGGAACTGGTCTATCAGAAAGAAGAAAAAGGGAAACGGGCGGACGAGTTGATCATTGCCAATAAGGAACTGGTCTATCAAAAGCAAGAGAAAGGAAAACGGGCCGCGGAATTGATTCTGGCTAATAAAGAATTGGTGTTTCAAAAAAAGGAGAAGGAAAAAAGGAAAACGGAGAATAAAAAGCTGGAAGCCTTAAGTTATTCGTTGCGATTGGCTTCGCAATATGCCAGGAGCCTGATTGAAGCCAGTTTGGACCCGCTGTTCACCATCAACCCGAAGGGTAAGATTACGGATATGAACAACGCTTCGGTCAACATCACGGGTGTTTCGCGGGAAATGTTGATAGGGAGCGATTTCATTGAATATTTCACGGAACCTCAAAAGGCGCGTGAAGTGTATCAGGAAGTATTTGCACAAGGCTTTGTGACCGATTATCCGTTGACGATGAGAGACGTGAAACTGACGGATGTCTTTTTCAACGGGTCTGTCTATACGGACGAGAAAGGGCATGTGCTTGGTGCGGTGGTAGTTGCACGCGACATTACGGAGCAAAAGCGTGTTGCTACGGCTTTGAACGAAGCCATTGTGTTTGCCGAAATGGCCACGGAGATAGCGCAGGAAGCAAAAAGCAAAGCGGAAAGTGCCACCTTGACTGCCGAGAATGCGGTGAAGGCTAAGCAGCAATTTCTCTCGAACATGAGTCACGAGATTCGTACGCCTATGAATGCCATCATCGGGTTCACCAAGGTTTTGTTGAAAACGGAAATGACAACCAAGCAGAAGGAATACCTGACGGCAATTAAGTTGAGTGGGGATGCGTTGATTGTGCTGATCAACGATATTCTGGATTTGGCCAAGGTGGATGCAGGGAAAATGACCTTCGAGCAGGTGCCGTTTAAATTGTCGGTTTCCATTGCTGCGATGTTGCATTTGTTTGAGTCGAAGATATGGGAAAAAAACTTGTTGCTCATTAAGGAATACGACAAACGGATTCCGGAGGTTTTATTGGGTGACCCTGTACGGTTGCATCAGATTATTTTGAATTTGGTGAGCAATGCGGTGAAGTTTACTACGAAAGGAAACATAACGGTGAGTGTTCGGATGTTGAGTGAAGATGAGGAACAAGTCAAAGTCGAATTTGCCGTATCCGATACGGGTATAGGAATACCTCCCTCCAAAATTGTAAAGATATTTGACAATTTCCAACAGGCGTCGAGTGGAACTTCCAGGTTGTATGGCGGTACCGGATTGGGGCTGGCCATCGTGAAACAATTGGTGGAGCCGCAGGGTGGCAAGGTGGTGGTGACCAGTGAAGAAAACAAGGGTTCCACGTTTAGTTTTACGTTGAGTTTCAAGAAAACAAAGGAGGAAGCCAACATCGTTATTGATAGTGTTCAGCCGGATGTGAAGTTGGAAAACTTCAATATTCTGGTGGTGGAGGATATTCCGCTCAACCAATTACTGATGAAAACGTTGTTGGACGATTTTGGTTTCGGACTGGATATTGCCGCCAACGGTAAGATTGCCATTGAAAAAATGGCCACCAACACCTATGATTTGATATTAATGGACTTGCAGATGCCTGAAATGAACGGTTTTGAAGCGACGGATTATATACGGAACGAATTGCATTCCAATGTTCCCATCATTGCGTTGACTGCCGATGTCACAACGGTTGATTTGGCAAAATGCAAGTATGTGGGTATGAACGATTACATTTCAAAACCAGTGGATGAACGCTTGCTATACAGTAAAATTATAGGTTTGGTCAAAAAGACTTCTCCGGAAACGTTTCCGGAATTGAAAGCAAAGGAACCCCTTGTTTCAAAGAAGATTAAATGCATCGATCTGAGTTATCTGAATACTAGGACCAAATCGAATCCGGTGTTGATGATGGAAATGATTTCGCTTTATCTGGAGCAGACACCACCTTTGATAAAAGCGATGAATAAGGGTTTTAAGGACAAAGATTGGATTTCACTGCATGCGGCGTTGCACAAAATGATTCCTTCGTTTTCGATTGTTGGAATAGACAGTGATTATGTGAACAAGGCTAAAAAGGTGCAGCAATTTTCAGACAATCAGCTACTTATGGCTGAAGTTAAAAATATCGTTGCAGAAATTTCCGGTATTTGTGAACAGGCTTGTCGGGAATTGGAAGTGGAATTAAGTAGAATTAAGAAAGAAAACGAATGAAAAATAAGAAGATAAAACTCTTTTTGGTGGATGACGATGTGGTTTTCCTTAAACTGCTGGAAATCGAGTTTCTGGAACTGGAAGAATATTTGGTGGAGACTTTCAGCACTGGTGAGATTTGTTTGGAGCATTTGTCCGAAAACCCGGATGTCATCATCTTGGATTATCAGTTGGACGGTGTTGAAAAAACGGCCATGAATGGCATTGAGACGTTGGATAAGATAAAGGCTTATAATCCGGAGATTCCGGTGGTCATGCTTTCTTCGCAGGATAAAATTGAGGTGGCGGTTGACTGCATGCATCATCGTGCGTTGGACTATGTAATTAAGAGCGAAACGGCATTTTTAAGGTTGCAAAAAATCATTACGGTGCTTTCCAAACACCAAAAGATGGAAAAGGAACTGAACTGGTATATGGAGCGAATGTAGGTTTAAAAACGGTTGTGATTATTATATAAAGCGTTGCCCTTCAAAGGGGCAGCGTTTTTTCTGTTTAGCGAAACAGGTCAGTGTGTGAATAATGTAATTCTTTCCTTGAAAAGTGTAACGGTTTGGGTTGACAAAGGCCTCAACTTTGTCTGGTGGAAACTTTTCCATCAATAAACTCAAAACTATGAAAATAACAAAGCTACTCACAACCTTCCTAATCATCTTGGTTGTGCTATTTGCGGGGTGCAAAAAAGATGATTACATCGAAAAAATTGGGGTATGCTTTCAAGTGATTGCTACGGATCCTATAGATGCTGCTCGTTCAGTGCCTTATGATAAGATTATTTCTGCAACATTTAACTCAAAGGCTGATGCGTCGACCATTGATGAATCTACTTTTACACTTCAACAAGGAACGACTTCCATTTCAGGAAGTGTTTCGTATACAGACTCCACTGCAACGTTTACACTGGATACGGATGAAACGTTTCTGCCGTTGACAGAATATACGGCAACTATTAAAAATACAGTAAAAAGTTCTTGGGGAAATCCAATGCAGGCAGATTATGTCTGGACGTTTACAACGATGCCACAGGTTTCCATACTCTCCGATCCTATTATAGGAGGAACAACCTCGGGTGGTGGTGCCTTTGCTGAAGGTGCTACTGTAACCGTAACTGCAAATCCGCTGCCGGGTTATGTTTTTGTCAATTGGACAGAAAATGGAACATTTGTTTCGCTCAGCCCTTCTTTGAATCCGAATGGTCTGAAAGCTGCAAACGGTTCGACCGAGGTTTCAGCCAGTTCAAGTTATACGTTTACGATGGGTGCTGCCAACAGAATATTGACCGCCAATTTCTCAGTCATCGTACTGGGTAATTTTTCCATCAACCTTTCTTCCAATCCTGCTGCAGGAGGTGCAACGCTTGGTGGTGGTTCTTATGTAGAAAATTCAGTAAATACGGTAACAGCTGTACCCAACACGGGTTACACGTTTGTAAACTGGACAGATAATGGTGTCGAAGTTTCGACGAATCCTTCCTATAACATTACGTTGATTGGTAATACGACTTTGGTCGCTCATTTCCTGATCAATACGTATACGATGATAGCTGATGGTTTAAACGGTAAGGTTGCCGTGAGCCCGAATCTTTCGTTGTTCGATTATGGTACAGTGGTTGTTTTGACAGCAACTGCCGATGCAAATTATTCATTTGCTTCCTGGGGTGGCGACGCTTCTGGTTCTGTGAATCCTTTATCTGTTACGATGGATGGCAACAAGAACATTACAGCCAACTTTACGCATAACACAACCTATACGTTTACTGCAAGCGGCGGGGTGAACGGTACAGTTTCCTGGCTTCCGAAACTGGATTCGTACAATAGTGGTGACATAGTTGTATTGACGGCTTTACCGGGTGTAGGTTATACCTTCTCCTCATGGGGCCGTGATGCCTCTGGCTCCGTGAATCCGTTGAACGTGACGATGGATGGCAACAAGGATATTACAGCCAACTTCACCCTTATAGGTGGTGGTGTCGGTATCGGACCGGGCAACCTTGATCTTGGGGGTGCCGCATTGTATACGGTTTTATCCAAGACGGGTATTTCAACAACGGGAGTTACGTCGATTACAGGCAATATCGGAGTCAGTCCGAATGCAGCCATTGGAATCACTGGTTTTGGTTTGATCATGGATGCCAGCGGTGAGTTCTCAAAATCGAGTCCTTCGACTTTGGTTTCAGGTAATGTCTATGCGGCTGACTATGCCGTTCCGACTCCTGCCAACATTTCGACCGCGGTGAGCGATATGGAATTGGCCTTTACGACGGGAAATGGTAAGACGCTTTCTGTCATTACGGAACTGGGCGCTGGTGACATTACGGGTATGACGTTGGCTCCAGGCCTCTACAAATGGGGAACAGGATTGTTGATTTCAGCCAGTGGCGTAACGCTTTCGGGTGCTGCGAACGATACGTGGATATTCCAAATTGGTCAGGGTATGACGGTTGCCGATGGGGCACACATTATTCTGGCAGGTGATGCACAAGCCAAAAACATTTATTGGATTACTGCTTCAGATGCCGTAATCGGATCGACCGTGCATTTTAACGGTAATATTCTGAGTCAGACCTTGATTTCAGTCAATACGGGTTCTACAGTAACCGGTAGGTTGCTTGGCCAGACGGCGGTGACGTTGGAGGCTGCTACGGTGATACTTCCATAAATCAAAACTAAAATCATTTACTCAAATGAAACGTGCATGTTTCAATAAACCTAAAGGTTTGCATTCTATTGGCATGCGCGTTCCATTTGTTCAAAACTTAATAAATAATCTCAAATGAAATCAATTAAAATTTATAGCTTAATTCTGTGCGCCACAGCCTTTTTGGGTGTACAAACACCTGCTCAGGCGCAGGTCCAGGAAGATGCCGTTCAATACACTAAACCTTCGTGGTACTTTGGTTTGGCCGGTGGTGGAAACTTTAATTTCTATCGTGGTACCACGCAGGAATTGAAAGCAGGACGCATTGTTCCCAAGGCTTTTCATGATGGCAATGGACTGGGGCTTTTTATTGCTCCGCTTATTGAATACCGTCCTGCCAATTCGCAATGGGGCGCTATGCTCCAGGCCGGTTACGACAATCGCAGTGGCGCTTGGGATCGTGTAAAGACTCCGTGCAACCGCCCGGCTGACTTGTCAACCAACTTGAGCTATTGGACCATCGAACCGAGTTTGCGTTTCGCACCGTTCAAAAAGAATTTCTATTTGTATATTGGTCCGCGTTTTGCTTTTAACAATGCAAAAGCGTACACGTATCAGATGGGTGTGAATCCGAAAGTTGTGGGTCAGATACCGGTAGCTGAGGAAAACGGTGATTTCGCCGCTGTACGTTCAAACCGGGTTTCGATGCAAGTTGGTGCAGGTCTGGACATTCCGCTTTCATCACAGAGCCACGAGAAACAGTGGGTGTTGGCACCGTTTGTGTCGTTTCAACCGTATTTTGGACAAGATCCCAGGACGATTGAAAGCTTGAACATTACGACGTTGCGTGTTGGTGCAGCTATCAAATTTGGTCGCGGACATCTGATTGAAAAGCAGGTTGTTGCAGAAGTACTTGTTCCGGTCGTTGTGGCTGCTTTGCCTGAAATCACCTTTACCGTGAATTCTCCGCGTAATGTGGCTGCCAAGAGCACGGTCAATGAAACTTACCCGTTGCGCAACTATGTGTTCTTCGATTTGGGTTCTTCGGAAATCCCGAGCAGATATGTCCTTCTCAAAAAGGATCAGGTTGCCAATTTCAAAGCAGATGACCTAAAAATGAAGACACCCGACAATGGTTCAGGCCGTTCGGATCGCCAGATGGAAGTGTATTACAATGTACTGAACATTTTGGGTGACCGCATGTCTCAGGATCCGTCTTCGACCGTTTTGTTGGTTGGTTCGTCTCTGGAAAGCGATCAGGATGGTCTAGCCATGGCTGGATCGGTGAAAACGTATTTGGTCACCGTATTTGAGATTGCGCCGGACAGAATTACGATACAAGGACGCAACCGCCCGAAACTTCCTTCCGGAAATGAGAATAGTACACAAGAAGTGGTACTGTTGAATCAAGGCGACCGTCGTGTAAGCATCGAAAGCAACTCACCGTCCTTATTGAAGGAATTCCAGAGTGATCAGTTGATCGTTCTGGTGGCACCGCTGAACAGTTATGTAACCTTCAGTGTGGGTAAGAATTACAAAGAATTGCAATCTTGGTCGTTGGTCATTACGGACGATGCAGGTACGGTTCAGAACTTTGGACCTTATACACAGGAAAGTGTCAGCTTATCGGGCAATGCCTTGTTGGGAGATCGTTCCAAAGGGAACTTCAAAGTACGAATGATCGCGACTACGAAATCAAATGTGGTGATTGAAAAGAAAACCGTCATGCATGTTAGTCAGTGGATGTCAGCGAACGATTCTGACGGTAACCGATTCAGCATCATTTATGGATTCAACAAATCGGAAGCGCTGCCGATGTACCGCAAATACCTGTTGGAAGTGGTAACTCCTCAAATTCCGGTTAACGGAACTGTTGTAATCCAAGGATATACGGATGCCATCGGTACTGAAGAATACAACCAGAAACTGTCCGTGGCTCGTGCAAACAATGTTCAAAGCATTCTGCAGGAAGGATTGGATAAAGCGGGTCGTACGGATGTGAAATTTGTAGTGACTGGATTGGGCGAAGATGCCAAGACGGCTCAGTTCAAGAACAAATACCCGGAAGAACGGTTCTACAACCGTACGGTGATTATTGATCTGGGGCAGAAATAATCCTATCCACTTTTGGTTTAGAGAAGAAAAAAGTTTCAATAGAGCACCAAGGTCAAGGCGCTGATTGTTAGACACCCCGGAGCGTACTTAAGGTACGTGAGGAGTGGCTGACGAGCAGCAACGCAGAGATTGGTGGTCTATTGAAACTTTTTATGTGTGAATTATACAAGTCTTCCTCCATATTGTGTAACACTTCTGATGGTGCTCAATCCTATCTTTGATACTGTTGAGAGAATAGTTTCTCAATGCATATAAGCAACAAATATGAAAACAAAATTACTTTTTGTATTTACGGCAGTTCTGCTGTTTATGATACCGAACGGAATGTTTGGGAAAGCCATCAACTTGGGAACTGCTGCTGATTTTGCGGTATTCTCAACCGATGGATCCGTTAGTAATACGGGGATTTCGCAAGTCACCGGAAATGTAGGATCCAACAATGGTTCCAGCACGGCGTTCGGCAATGTGAATGGTGTGATGCACGATCAGGATGGCGCCAGCGCTCAGGCTGCTGCCGATTTGTTGATTGCCTACAATCAGTTGAATAGTGCGATTCCGGAATATTTTCCTGCTTCATTGCTGGGAAATGGAGTTACGTTGATACCTGGCGTTTATGCCATTGCAGGTGCATCTTCCTTGAATTTAGGTCTGACTTTGGATGCAAAGGGTGATCCCAATGCTGAATTCATATTTCAGATCAGTGGTTCGTTCTCTGCCAGTGCCGAATCTAAGGTTATTTTGAAAAATGGTGCTTTGGCTTGCAATGTCTATTGGAAAATTGAAGGTTTGGTTAGTTTGGCCCCTGGTGTTGCTATGAAAGGCACCGTCATTGCCAATAATGCTGCCATCATTCTGACAACGCGTGATACTATTGAAGGCAGAGTATTGTCAACTGCAGGTGCAATTACTATGGATGGTGCATTGGTTTACACACCGACCGGTTGTGGCAGTCCCTATCTGAATGGCCCGAGAGCGCCTAATTTGAAGAGTACGGCTTGCTTTACGTTGTTTTCCTCCGATGGTCCTGTGTACAATACAGGCATATCAACCATTTTGGGTAGCGTAGGAACCAATGTTGGTTTGACGACTGGCTTCGATTCCCTTTTGGTAAGTGGAAAAATTCATCTGATTCCTGATGTTGTCACTGCCAAATGTGCGGCCGATTTACTGGACGTATACAATTACTTGAACGTGTTGCCCTACGATATCGAATTGCTGTATCCTGCACAATTTGGCCGGAACCTGGTGTTGACGCCGCATACCTACATTATGAAAGCGGCTGCTGTCTTTACCGATTCTTTGTTTCTCAATGCTCAGGGTAATCCCGATGCCGTTTTTGTCATCAAGATAGACGGCGCGATGACCACAAGTACCTATTCGAAAGTACTGCTTATCAATGGTGCGCAGGCTAAGAATGTTTATTGGAAAGTCGAAGGAGCCGTGAACATCAACAATTATTCGGTTTTCTGCGGAACGCTTATTTGCAACAACGGAGCGTTGGGTGCCATCAATACGGGTGTTACGCTAAATGGTCGAGCATTGACTACATCTGGGGCATTGACTTCGGCAGCCATTACGAGCATCATGCCTCCGGAATGTACACCGAACGCTCTTGAATCGACTCAGCTTACTTCGGATGCGGTAACAATTACGCCCAATCCGATTGGTTCTTCAACAACGATTGTAATGAATGTGGCTGGTAAGTATTCTTTGAGGGTTTACAACGTGTTGGGGCAGGAAGTTCTCAATACGCGCTTGACACAACAAAGCACCTCGCTCGATACCAGGGCTTTTCATAAAGGACTCTACTTTTACAAAGTTACAAACGACAACCACCTTGTTCAATCAGGCAAACTTATTTCCAATCAATAACGATTCTAATTTAGAATGACTTAATATACAAAAAAATGAATACTACAGAACTTAACGGAAACTGGGAAAAGCAAAAAGGCAAACTGAAACAAAAATTTGCCATGCTTACAGACAATGATCTCTTATTTGCAGAAGGCAAAAAAGAAGAAATGTTTGGACGACTACAAGTCACTTTGGGTAAAACCAAAGAAGAACTTCATAAGATCATTGCTGGGTTGTAAGCTCGTTGCGCTGTTGTAGGCGTTTATCGGTGCGAAGAAATTTCGACCTGCAATTTTCACATATCAACCTGAAACCACTATTTGTGATTTCAGGTTTTTTTGTGGTCATTGAAATCATCCAACGCATTGAAAAAGGCATCGATATTTGCAAGCGGGGTTCCAGGTGGGATGTCGCAGCCGGAGGAAAGGATGAAGTTTGGATAGGCAGCGGTGGCGGTGAGGAGTTCGAGGGTCATAGCGTACATTTCTGACGGAGTGGCGGATTTGAAAAGGCGGGCCGGGTCGAGGTTGCCAAGGACGAGCGTTTTTGCAGGACATTGTTTTAATGCAGTTGGCATGTCGATGACGTTGCCGAAATGAAGGCCGGCGGCACCGGATTGGAGCATGGCATCGGTGCAGTGGCCGGTGTTGCCGCAATTGTGGAGGATGAGGAGGAAGTGGTTGTCCTGGACTTTTGAGGTGATTTCCGCGATGTATTTGCTGGAGAATTCAAGGCAGAAGTCGTTGTCGAGCAGGCCAGCAGCGGGTTCAGCCATAATAATGCCAGAGGTGCCGGTGGCTTTGAGGGCGGCGCACCATGTTTTTAGAAAGTCGGTGCATTTGCGTAGAAGCAGGTGCACTGTTTCGGGTTCCAGGTAGCAGGCGGTCATGATTTCGGTCATGTCGAAAAGGCGGCCGGCAAGGGAAAAGGGGCCGATGCAGCCGGAAAAGACGGGTTTGTCGATGTTGGTGGCGGCCAGGCGGCTGGCTTCCAGATACTGGGGCAGGCGCTTTTCGGTCAGAGAAGGTATTATGAACGCTTCAATGCCGGCATGGTCTTTAAAGATGGAGCCTTTGACAGTAGGAATTTCATGTTCGGAAAAGCTGACGTAGGCACCAAAGGCTTCGGCTTCGACGGTGAGGTCCATCACGGTAGTGGCAGCTGCGGTAGGGTATCGGTCGTTAACAGCTTTTAACACTTCAAAGTGAGTTTGGCCGTTGGTTACGACGTCTTTGATGGTTTTGCCGATGATGTCAACGCCAGGATGTGTCATGATGGGGATTGCAAGACGTTTGGAACTCGCAAGAACACTTTCAACCCATTCGTGCATATTGATCATAGGATTCAACATATCTTTAGGATGGGGATTCCGATAAGCATTGCAACCTTTTCGAGCGTGTTGGCTTGGTGGCCGATGCCGATGGCGCAGTGGTGTGAGGGACCGGCTTTGGACCAGTTGTTGATGAAGTCGCGGGCGGAAATCGGGAAACGGTAGCGGCTGTTGGTGTTGCCAATCTGGAAGGTAGGACCTTCGACGGATTCGCCTTCGGCCACCAAAAGGGCGATGCCTTGCTTGGTTTCAAGGACGGAAAGCAGGGTGACGGGGCCGTTTTTCACTTTCATCTGAATGGAAAGGCCTTTGCCGGGTTTGCCGTGGTAGATGGGCAGGGGTACGAGTTTGACCTTGTTTTCGGAGAGGGCGAAATGGGCGGGGCCGTCGTGACCGAGCATGACGATGTCGTCGTTGAAGTCCATGGCGTAGAATTCGGAAAAGGAGCCGCCGGCACCCAGAAGGGATATGATTTTCATGGCCTGGACGTTCTTGACTTCGCATTCGCCAGCGATGGGGATGTTCTTACCGGTGAGCAGGGTGTTGCCGGCGATGACAGAAGTGGCTATGTTTTCGTAGTCGTTTCCATTTGATCCTTCATAATAATAGGCCATGGAGCCGAGGTGATGGGCTTCGACGAGTTTGTCCAAAGCAATGGAAGTGCGGGCGGCACGGTCGATTTCGTAGGCGTCGCATTCGTTGACAACATCGAAGGTGGTGGCGAATTCTTCCAGTTTGGCTTTGAGTTCTTGGTCGGTGACGGTGTCGCGGTGGGCTTTCAGTTCGCACATTTCGACGATTTCGACGTGGGTGCCGAAGGTGGCGGAGTGCAGCTTGAGGTCGGAATAGACGTCGAGCATGCCGCAATAATAGTGGCCGAGAACGCCCATGCGGTTGTCGCGCATGCCGCGGACGACGTTGGCGGCGTTTATCCAGGCTTTGATTTCGTCCCAGACGTATTGTTCTTGCATATAACCGCTTATGATGTCGTATTTGAGACCGGCGCGGTTGAAGACGCTGCATATTTCGGGTACGGAGCAAGCTTGGCAATGGGCCAACCATTCGCCGGTCATCTTGCCGCGGTCGCCCATGGCGTTGAGTGCGGCGTAATCGATGGCTGCGACGGGTTGGATGTTGAGCTGGATGATGGGGGTCTTGATGCGTTGGGCAATGGGCAGCACGGTGGATGACAGGGCGTAGGTGGAGATGAAGAGGAAGGTGATTTCCACGTCGGCTTTGAGGAGGAGGTCGGCTGCTGCGGCGGCTTTAGTTGGATTATCCACCATGCCGGCATCGATGACTTCGGCCCCGAGCTTTTCCATTTCGGACTTGATGTGGGCCTGGTAACCCATGAGGCGGTCGAGGAGGCCGTCGAACTGGGCCCAGTAGGTGTCGAGGCCGATTCCGAAAAGGCCAACTTTGAGGGTGGTTTTCATAAAGATTTGATTATTGGTATGATGGATAGTTTCAGGTCGAAGTCTAGTTTCAGATCGAAGGTAAGAATATTCGGGGTTTTGGATTCTGTTTGAATTTACTGAACGGAAAAATGATAACTGCCCGAACCGATTTGATAGACGGCTCTGTCTTTTTCCATCTTTATGAATTTGATGCCTTTGGATTTACTTGCAGGTTTTCCGGACTCCTTAACGGTGGTTTCTTTCGCTGCAGGTATATAAACTAAAGCTTCAACATTTGTTGGTATTTCTATATCCCACAATAAGTTGGTTGTGGTTTTTTTCCATGAACTGGTGATGGGTCCGCTGATGGATTGGTAGGTGGCGTTTACGGATTCAAGACCCTTTGGGAAGTCGGGTTTCATCTCAATGATTCGGAAGGCGTTGGAGCCTTCAGCGTTGCGGATGCCGGCCAGATGTTCGTAGTACCAGATAAGAAGGTCGCCCAGCAGCATGACATGGTTCTGGGAGTTCATCCAGGGATTGGCGGTGTCGCCGTTCCAGAGTTCCCAAATGGTGGTGGCGCCGCGGTCGAGCATGTAGCCCCAGCTAGGGTAGCTGCGGTTGGTGGCAATTTTAAGGGCAAGGTCGCCTCTGCCTTGCTCACTCAGGGTGCGCATGAGCCAGGCGGTACCGATGACACCGGTGCAGATGTGGGAATCGTATTTTTTTTCAATAACGTCTACTACGTTTTTAAATACTTCCGGTGCCTCTGCTGAAGGGGTGATGCCCATAGCCAGCGGCAGGATGTTGCCAGTGACGGTATTGTTGGCGTAATAGTGGTTTTCAGGATTGTAAAAGCGTTTCTGGAAGGCTGCAGCTACTGTCGAAGCTTGTCTTGAAAATGCGGAACTTTCGTCCTTTTGACCCAGAACACCGGCGAATTCTTCCAAAATTTTAAGCATTCGATAATAATAGGCGGTGGCGATAAGCGCGCCGTTTGTGATGCGGCTGGTATCGGCTGAATGGATCAGTTCGGGGGATTCGGGCGGCATGCACCAATCACCGTATTCATCACGTGTCATGATGTTATTGGCATCCAGATACTTGGATTCCATGTAACGAAGCCATTTTTTCATGGAGGGGTAATGCTTCTGGATCACGGCGGTGTCACCGTATTGGCGGTATAACATGTAACTGACCAGCAGGTAGGTGCCCGGCCAGGTCATGTTGTCGGTGTAGTAGTTGTAGTAATTGGGCGAAACGTCCGAAATCTGGCCTTCCTGCGACATGGATTCCTGGATGTCGTCCACCCATTTGGCATAAAGGCGCTGGTTGTCGAATAGGTAGCTTTCGCCCCAGCAACCGTTGCTTCGGTCGCCCAGCCAAGGTTGGCGCTCGTTGCGCTGGGGGCAATCAATGGGCATACCTTTGTAATTGGAGGCGATGCCCCACCAGGCATTTTTAAAGATGCCGTTGAGCGTGGAGTCGGAACTTTGGAAAGTGCCGGTGGTAGCCATGGCGTCGTAAACGAGTTTGCCTGTGAAGTTTTCGATGGTGGGCGTACCCGGCCAGCCGGTGATTTCCACATAGCGGAAACCGTGGTAGACGAAGCGTGGCTCCCATGTTTCAACTCCTTCACCTTTAAGTATATACGTATCTATATTGAAAGCATCCCTTAAATTGGCGGTATAGATGCTTCCGTCCTTTTGGAGGCTTTCGGCGAAGTGCATTTTGACGGTTTTACCTTTTGGACCTTGGACGTTCAGTTGGATCCAACCCGCGAAGTTCTGGCCCATATCGAGGATGAAGGTGTCTATATTCAGGTGGGTGATGGACTTGGGTTTGATCACCTGCATCACCTTCATAGGGTCGGTAATCTGGCCGACGCGGCGGGCTACTTTCAGTCTCAGGTCGCCGTGCGGGGTTTTGGCTTCATTCTTTTGTGGCAGGGAATCGGCGAAATAGCGGCGTTTTTCGCCTGGATCGGTTGTTCGTTGGGCCTGCAGCCAATTCGTATCGTTGAAGCCTGGTGACGACCAGCCTGGCAGTTCCTTGGTGGCGTCGTAGATTTCTCCGTCCCACTCGTTGTTGGAGCGGATGGGGCCGTCGGCGGTGGCTTTCCAGGTGGCGTCACTGATGATAGTCTGCTTGCTGCCGTCTTTCAGGTACAGTTCGAGCTGAAAAAGCAGTTTAGGCAGGCCGAAGGTGCGGATTTTCCAAGGTTTCGCACCTTGGCGCATGTTGTAGAAGCGGCCATTGCCTAGAGTCATTCCAATGGCGTTGGTACCTTTATGCAAATAGGGTTTCAGGTCGAAGGAGGTGTATTTGACCTCCTGCGTGTAATCGGTGGGGACCGGTGAGAGCACCTGGTCCCCAATTTTCTGTCCGTTCACGTAGAGTTCGTACATGCCGAGGCCGGTTACGTACACGCGGGCATCTTTGATTTCTTTTTGCAGGTTGAATTCTTTCCGGAAGTAGCGGGCTGCCAGTTGGGAATGAAACTCGTTTCGGTCCCAGGGGAAGATGCTGTCCAGACCAATCCAATTGGCTTTCCAATCGTTGGTTGAGGTAGGGTTTTCCGGGTTGTCTTTCAGCCCGGTATGGAAGGTGCCGACTTGGCTCCAGGCGGATGCTTTTCCATTGCACCAGATTTTGACTCTCCAGTAGAATGTGCTGGCTGAAGTCAGGGGTTTTCCACCGTAGGGCACTTGAACGGACTGGGAAGAGGCTTTTTTGCCTGAATCCCAGAAATCGGGCGAATTTGCCTTTAAAAGGGCTTGCGAAGAGGATACTTGGATTTGTGAAGCGGTTTGCTTCGTATTTTTTCCAAAACGCTGAATCGACCATCCAAAGCGGGGTTGAAGGGTGTTTAGAGCCATAGGCTCGGATAGACTTTCAACCCTAATTGCGAATGGCTGTTGTTTTTGAGACAATGTATATTCTTCGCAAAAAAAGAGGATAAAAAGTAGTAACAATACGCCTTTTGGGAGCAATTTGTGGGGAAGCAATTTGAATGTCTCAAGGTGCTTAACAGGAGTCCCATAAAGGGAGTTCGACAGTGGTTTCATGGTAAACCGGTTTTAAAGCGATGGTATCGAAGTCCAGTCTTTTTGCAGGTAATTCTTGTCGGCATCAATAGCGATGAGGACCTTGTCGTTGCCCGGACGATTGCCACCTTCTGGCTGGTAGGTCACGGTTCCTCCGGGCATGGTTTCGATGAACTTCAGGTTGCCAGTGGCAGGGTCGAACCACCATAGATTCTTTGGGGCAAGTGAAATCTTATCGAGGTTGATGCGGATTTCACGGCCGGTGTAATCGTAAATCATGCCGTATCCTGGGCCTTTTGTAGCCACTAGATGGTCGTATTGCTGACCGTTCTCCCCTGCAATCAAGGTTTGGTCCGGGCCACCCTGCGTGTAAGGCAAGGCCAGCATCAACGCTTTCAGGTAGTTCATCTGGCCGTAACCAGGCAGGTTCAGGGCTTCGTACCAAGGCTTGTCGGCAAAATAGGAAGGTGCGACGCCTGGAGTGTACATCTGCATGACGGAGTTGTTGCCATAGGTATGGCCAAAGGAACCTGCAAACACGGACCAGTAGGCATAACGGCGTACATCCTGCGCTTTCCAGCGGGGTTCGGCATTGTCGTGCAAACCGGCAGGAATGTCTTCGTAGCTGGGCTCACCGTCCAGAACCGGTTTGGGATTGGCCAAGGTGTACACTTGTTCGACATAGCGCCAGTTGTCTTCTTCGGTATTCAGTTCTTTAAGCAGTTCGCCGTCTCCGCTGCGTTGGCCGTAGCGGCGATGTCCGGACTGGAACATATTGAAATCGAGCCAGGCTTCATCGTTGAACCACTGAGCGGAGCAGGTTCGTCCACGCGGATGGTAGGTCATCAGATGGCCGTTGTCGATGCCGCGGATGGTTTTGGCCAATGCCTGCCAAACCTCGGGATTCTTGTCACCACGGGTGTCGCCGCCGATGATCCAGATGATGTTGGGATTGTTTTTGTAGCGGTTGGCCAGGAAGGTGCCGTATTTGACGGCGTTTTCAGTGGAAAGAAGACCGGCATTGACCGGACCGCCCCAGACGCAGACCATGGCGATGTAGATGCCCCGTTTAGCAGCGGCTTTCACCAGGTAGTCAATATGGTCCCAATAGCCGTATTCAGGAGAAACGCCCACTTTGCTGAAGTCGAAACCGTAGGGCAAGGCGGGTTTTCCATAGACATTGTAAAAAGGAATTTCATGCAGGATGGAAACTTGCACGACGTTGAAACCTTTGTTCTTCAGGGTGGTGAGGTAGAAATCCATGCCGTCCTGGGTGAGGCGGGAGGAAGCCAGCCAGCCGGTATCGCCCAGCCAAAAAAACGGAGTGCCGTTTTCGTGTTGCAGAAAGCGGTGATTGGCAGTGACTTGGAGTTTGCCGTTCTCCCAAGGAAGTTTTTTGTTTTGGGCGGAAACAGTGAAAGACAGGATCAGAAAGAAGAACAGTATACGTTTCATGGGGTTTAGATTTTTCGTGTCAAGACAATGCTTTCTCCAAGGACCATTTTGAGATCGTAGAGTTGGGTTTCGAGCAAAACGACGGGTTTGAGCTGTGCTTTTTCCGAAATAAGGGGTTTGGGCGTTTCTGCCACGCGGTAATAGGGGTTGGAATTGTCGCCTTTGGCCGGTTTCAGCCCTTTTCCGACGAGTTCGACCGCTGAACGGATGCGGCACAGGCCGCCGAGCAGGGACTTGATTTTAAGCGTTTCTACGGCGTTGTTTTTCCAGGTGATGTCCAGTTCGAACCCTCCCCTCGCCTTCAGGCCTTTGACGGTACCGGTTTTCCATACATCGGGCAAGGCAGGTAGCACAAAGATGAAGCCGTCCTGGCTTTGAAGGAGCATTTCTGCAATGCCGGCTGTGCAGCCGAAATTGCCGTCGATCTGGAAGGGCGGATGGGCGCAGAACATGTTGGTGTAGGTGCCGCCTTTCTTGGGTTCAGCCGAGACAAGATCAAGTTGGTTTTGAAGCAACTTGTAGGCGTGGTTGCCGTCCAGCAGGCGAGCCCAGAAGCAGAGGCGCCAGGCCATGGCCCAACCGGTGGAGATGTCGCCGCGGTAAATCAGCGAGGTGCGGGCGGCATCGAATAGTTCGGGGGTGCGGTAGGGGGAAATCTGGTTGCCGGGGTATAGGCCGAACAGGTGAGAAATGTGGCGGTGCTGGTCTTTTGGGTCGTCCCAGTCGTTCATCCATTCCTGCAACTGGCTGAATTGGCCGATCTGCATGGGCGGCATCTGGGCAAGGGTGTTGCGCAGGGTGTCGGCAAAAGCTTTGCTGCCGGTGTTGAAAAGGCCTTTAATGCCTCCGTTTAGGATATCGGTTGCCGCCAATACGTTGGTAAACAGGTCGAAGACGATTTGATTGTCCATGGTGCAGCCGGCTACGGTCGAAGCGTTTCCGCCGGTGGCTTTGGGATTGTTTTCAGGCGAACTGCCCGGGCAAACGACGAGCCAGCCGTGACTGGGTTCTTTCACCAGAAAATCGACGAAAAAGCGCGCAGCTTCGAGCATGATGGGGTAATTAGCTTGCAGGAACACCTTGTCGCCGGTGAATTGGTAATGCTCCCAAAGGTGTCTGGAGAGCCAGGCGCCGGCCATGGGCCACATGCCGGACTGGGCACGGTCGATGCCACCGGTGACGCGCCAGATGTCGGTGTTGTGATGGGTCACCCAACCGCGGGCGCCGTACATTTCGCGGGCGGATTCACGGCCGGTGACGGAGAGGTCTTTGATCATGCCGAACAATGGGTCGCTCATTTCTGAAAGATTGGTCACTTCGGAAGGCCAGTAATTCATCTCGGTGTTGATGTTCACCGTGTATTTGCTGTCCCAGGCAGGCAGGATCTGTTCGTTCCAGATGCCTTGCAGGGTGGCAGGCTGTCCGCCGGGCTCTGAACAGGAAATGAGCAGGTAGCGGCCGAACTGGAAATAGAGGGCTGCCAGCGCTGGGTCGTTCACTTTGGCGAATTCGCGGATGCGTTGGTCGGTTGGTTTCAGAGCTTGTGGCGTCGTGCCCAGGTCGAGGGAGACTCGGTTGAACAGTTTTTGGTAGGCCGCGGTATGGCTGGCCTTTAGTTTGTCGAAGTCCTTGCCGTAAGCGCGGTTCAGGATACGGGTGCATTTGGCGACTTCGTCTCCGGAGATATCCTTGTAATTCACAAAGTTGGTGGCCATGGAAATATAGATGGTAGCCTCATCCGCTTTGTCGATGGAGAAGACGCCGTCCTTGACCGTGCAACGTCCATTTTTCAAAAGCGGTTTCACTTGGGTGATGAAGCGTACTTTTCCGCTCTGGCGTTCGTGGGTTTCGGTTACACCGGTGAGAACAAGCATGCCTTCTGTGTCCGAAATGCGGTATTTCTGGTGCGGTGTGCTCATGGATATGTTGCAACTGATACTCTTTGGTTTACTGGCCTTTAGCCGTACGACGAGTACTGAATCACAAAGCGAGGAGTAGTATTCGCGAGTATAGGTCACGCCTTTGAATGTGTATTTGACAGAAGCAACGGCGGTGCTTATATTTAAATCGCGGGTGTATGCCTTATAAGCGTTATGGCCGGGGAAACTGAGGTACAAATCGCCCATGGATTGGTAAGGCATGCCGAAATTGGTGTTGGACATGATCTTGGCAGAAGCCAGATTCATGGCTTCCAGGTTCTTGTTGGCAAAGACGAGTTCGCGAACCATAGGCAAATTTGCCAGGGCTTCCGGATTGTTATTTTGGTTGGGCGATCCGGCCCAGACGGTGCCTTCGTTGAGTTGCAGGCGTTCCACGGCGGGTCCGCCAAAAATCATGGCGGCCAGGGTTCCGTTGCCGATGGGCAGGGCGGCATTCCAGTCGGCAGCGGGTTTGTCGTACCAAAGTCGAAGGCATTGCTGGGCGTTGGTAAATGTTGCCAGGCAGGCAAAAAGGAGAATCAGGGGTGTGCGTAATCGGTTCATTGTTTATTTTTTAGCGGCTTCCAAGACGGTTTTGAGCGTGGCCAGGTCGTTGACGGCGTTTTTTGGAAAGGTTTCCCCATTGGGTCCGAAGACGTAAAGGGCTTCTTTCTTTTCGAGCATTATTTTGGATTCGTCGAAGTTTCCGTCTGGTTTTTTTAGATTTTGTGTGTTCAGATTGAAATGTTTGGCGAGGAAGGCGTAGCAGGCTTGTCGCTTGCTGAAGCCGTAATCATGGCCTTCTTCCGGGAAATGGGCGTTCTCAACCATGTTTTCCTTGCCGTAGAACCCAAAGGTACGGCGGATGAAGGGAAATTCCAACGTGGGTACGGCAGCGGTCCAGTCCTTTCCGTCCGAAATTACTAAAAGGGGTCTCGGGGCGCACATGGCGGCGATTTCAGCATTGTTGGTGCCGCCACAGCAAAGGTGCACGGGCAGGCCGCTTTCGCAGGGACAGCCACCTGAAAACCAGGAGGAGGTCATGACGACAGGAATGCTGCAAGTGATGCGGTCGTCGATGGCGGTGACGAGCATGGTCTGGCTGCCCCCACCCGACCCGCCGGTGATGGCGATGCGTTTGGGATTGGCTTGCTTAAGGCTGGTCAGGTAATCGATCCACCGGATGGCGTTGAGCGTCTGGATGGTCTGGGCGATGCTGCTGCGGTGCCACTCGTATTTGAATTGAAGCATGGATTCGCCCCAGCCGAACAGGTTGTAACTCACGGCGATGGCGCCCATTTTGGCCATCATCGCCAGGCGGTACTGCATATCGGGGCGGTAACGCTCATCGAAAAAATGACCGCAGGGGTTGATGATAATGGGGCAATTCTTAGTTTTCAGGGGTTTATAGACAGAGCCCATGGTGTAGACGCCTGGCAGGACTTCCAGGGCGATGTTTTCGACCGTATAGCCGTCGAAAACGCGTTTGTTGGTGATGATGGGCTTGCTGCCGGTGGGTTTAGGCATGGGATTCAGGCCGACGGCGCTTTGGATGGCGATTTTGAGTTGTTGTTTGCGGGCTTCCCAGGTGGGCAGGTCGTTGTAGAGGGTTTGGAGGTAATCCAGGTATTCTTTTCCGTCGGCTTCCGAGCGGCGGGCATAATCGAAGGGTTTGATTTTGTAGACTCCTTCAAGTTCCTTGACGAAAATAAGGTCGAAGGGTTTCAGGACATTGTTCAGGCTTTGTTCCAGACTCCAAGGGCGAAGACGCCAGTCGGCGTACTTCAGCATCTTGCCTTCCACAAGGTCGGCGGGGATTTTGAGGCGGACGTTGAACTGGGTTTGGATGCCGAGAAGGAGATCGTTCAAGGGACGCTGGTAGGCGCTGTCGGAATTCTGACTGGAAGTAAAAGGCGTTTGTGCCTGCATGGTCAAGCAGCCAAAAAGTAATAAAAAAAGAATATACAATCTATTCATTTTAAATATATTATAGCGTATTACTTAAACTCTTTATTCAAGCACAGACAGGGCATTCGGTTGCAGGTCCTCTCCTTTCAGCACTGGTGTTTCAAGGCGTTTCAGATAATTGTCTTTCAGTATGATGCCTTGACTGGCTTTTCCGCTGACACGGATATAGGACTGACTACCGGGCATTGGAAAGGCGTTTTGAATCAGGATATCCTTGCAATCTTTCAGATTCAGAACGGGAGCATCAGTCAGGGGCTTGTTGGTTTTCAGTGCCAGTAGTTGGGCTTCGTTAACCCGTTCCAACAGGAAGGCAGGCCCCTTTTCGGTGGAAACGGTTACTCCACTCATGCGGATGTTGGTGGCGTCGCTGATGACGAAGCCGGTTTTGGCTTTCAGGTCGATGTCGGTAAAGCTCAAATCGGAGATGGGAATTTCCGGAATGCCCAGAATGGTGCCAGCCGCTGCGATGTCCACCCCCGTCATGTTGCTGATGTGGATGTTGCGGAAAATCGGGGTGCGGTCGGAAACGGGTTCAGCCGGTACCTTGGTGTAAAACAGATTGAAGGTGATGGCTTCCCGCTGAATGTTGCGCATCACGATGTTGCTCACGCGGATGTCTTCCACGATACCGCCGCGTCCGCGGGTGGACTTGAGGCGGATGCCGCGTTCGGTTCCGTCGAACACGCAATTGGAAATGGTGACTTTGCGGACGCTGCCGGACATTTCGCTGCCGATGACCACGCCACCGTGGCCGGCCAGCATGGTACAGTTGGTAATGGTGATGTTTTGGCAAGGAACGCCGAGTGTACGGCCTTGCAGGTCGCGGCCGGACTTGATGGTGATGCAGTCGTCGCCCACGCTGATGTGGCAGTTGGCGATGTGCACGTTGTCGCAGGATTCGGGATTGATGCCGTCGGTATTCGGAGAAATGGGATTATCGATGGTGATGCCGTCCACGGTCACGTTGCTGCAGAACTCTGGATTCACTGTCCAGAAGGGTGAATTGGTGAATTTGACGCCTTCGATGCGGATGTTCTTGCTTTTATAAGCCTGAAAGAATGGCGGACGAAAGAAACGGCGAGCCAAGGTTCCTTTCCAGTCGGATTCCGGTTCGAGCTGAAAACCCGGGTTGGCGCTGGTCCAGAGGTTCTGGTATTTGCTCAGATCGGTTTTGACACCAGCGCCGTCCATGCTCCAGGCGGCATTCCACCATTTCTTGCCGTTGCCGTTCAGCAGCCCGCGGCCTTTGATGGTGATGTTTTCAGCCTCGTATGCATAAATGAGCGGATGGAAACTTTTCATGACCATGCCTTCGTAACGCATTTCCACAAAAGGCAGGTATTGGTCGAAGTCATCGGTGAAGCTCAGTATGGCGCCCGATTCGAGATCGAGCGTGATGTTGCTTTTGAGTTCGATGGGACCTGTCAAGTAGGTTCCTGCCGGGAAAAATAGGGTTCCCCCACCCTGTTGCGCGAGTTCAGCAATGGTCTTGGCAATGACCGCCGTGTTCAGGGTTTTACCGTCGGCAATGGCGCCGGCTTGTTGCAGATTGACGGTTTTGGCGGAAACGGAAAAGGAAAGACCTGTCAGGATGAGAGACAGGAAAAGCAGTCTTTGAAGGTGCATATTGTTGGCTATTCGTTGATTTCAGTAGTTGTGTCCTCCCAACCTGGCCAAGGATAACTGCCGGGTTTCAGGGTAAGATACAGGTTGGGTTTGCCGGTCACCGCCATCCGGACAATGCCGGGGCTGAATTCGAGCAGCGGTGTGAGGGTGGTCCAGCCTTTTTTTTCGAGCAAGGTGAAGGTGGTGGCGCCGCCTTCCAACAACAGTTCACCGACTGCGCATTGCTCGAGCATGCGAATGACCACTACGGCCAGACGGTTCCGCAGTGCATCGGCATGTCCGGGAAAAGTGACTTGACGGTGTCCCTGCGTGACGATCATCTGACCAGTGCGGCCCCAGAATTCGGCTTGATTATCGGCCCATTCGGTCAGATATTCTTCGGTGATGGTTTCCTGCAGGAGTTCTTCGGGAAATTCGGCGACAGCCAGGCCTTTCTTTTTGGAAGAGGCCAAGTAGCGTTCGCTTTGGACATGTTTGCTGCCGCAGACCATCAGGAACCGACCCAGCATGGGGTTGATTCCGTTGGGTTGCGGTTTTGGTATCTGGTCGTGGACTACTTCCAACCAAGCGGCGAAAAAGGCAGCGCTGCCCGCGTGGAGTACGGTCGGATTGCTTTTGAATACGGATTTCTTTAAGTCCTCAACCGTATTGCAATCTGGAATATGAATGCCCTGTTTGAGGTTTATCGTGGAACCCGAGTAAATTTTGCGGGAAGTGTGATTGCCATTGCGTTCCATCAGCAAGCCTTCCACGGCGGAAGTCCAGGCCGGGAAATCCGAATCACGGCTGAAATCGGTATCGTTCAGCTCCTTACTATCGATATAATAGCGACCATTTACGATGCAGCGGCCCATGGATGGATTGGAGGGTTGCAGGACGGCTTCCTCGAATCCCAAAACGGTCATCCATTCGTCCAGTTCATCAACGACATAGCCACGAAGGACGGAATCGGTTTTCTTGAAAACGCTGTCGGAGGAAGCGGTTCCGATGGCTTCTGCCAGCTCACGGTGGATCATGCGGGCTTCCTGGGCACTCATGGAACGGCTGTCGGTGGCAATCACGCGGGCTTGCGCTGTTGCGGTGGGGAGTTGGTTCACTCCGAAGGAAACGGTCATGCCGCAGCGTAGGCAAACGCCGGCAATTTCGGCGGCACCGGTGATGTCATCGGCCAGTATGGTAATCATGCGTTGCGATTTTGGGCCATAAGGATGGCGTAATCGATGGAAACGAGCATGGCGTCGGGGGAAGCGATGCCCTTGCCGGCTATATCAAAAGCGGTTCCGTGGTCCACCGAAGTGCGGATGATGGGCAGCCCCAAGGTGATGTTCACGCCTTTGACGCTTTTCATGGTCTGCTTTTCGTTGTCCCACTGGAAGCCCTTCAGTTTGAAGGGAATGTGGCCCTGGTCGTGGTACATGGCCACGCAGCCGTCGTATTTGCCCTGAACGGCTTTGACGAACATCGTGTCGGGCGGAATGGGGCCTTCGACGGTGAAGCCTTTTAAGTTGGCTTCTTTGATGGCGGGAATGATTTCGAGGATTTCCTCGTCGCCGAACAGACCGTTTTCACCGGCGTGGGGATTGAGCCCGGCCACAGCGATGCGGGGTTTGGGTATGCCGAATTGTTTGCAGGCATCATCGAGGAGTTTAATCACATCGAGTATCCGTGACTTTTTGCAAAGGTCGCAGGCTTTGCGCAGAGAAACATGCGTGGTGACGTGGATCACCCGTAGGTTCTCGTCGGCCAGCAGCATGGCGAATTTTTCGGTGCCTGTAAAATGGGCGTAAATTTCGGTATGGCCGGAGAAAAGATAACCGGCTTTGTGGATGGATTCCTTGTTGATGGGCGCGGTGACGGTGGCGTCGATTTCGCCACTCAAGGCAAGCTCAATTAGTTTGTGAACAGCTTCGAAGGCGGCATTGCCGGCCATGGCGGAAACTTCACCGGGTTTGAGTTCAGCAGCGATGACGTTTTTAAGGTCGAACACGTTCAGGGTCTCGGGCGTGAAAACAGCCTCTGCGACTGCGTTTATGGAAACAATTTTCAACGGAGCTTTCAGTTGATTCACCGCTTGTTGCATCACGGTCGCATCACCAATCACCAGTGGCCGGCAACGTTCATGGACTTCCTTGTGCAGGAAGGCTTTGACGATGATTTCAGGACCGATCCCGGCAGGATCGCCCATACTGATGCCGATGAGGGGTATTTCTTCATTCATAATAGGAGTGTAAAGATACTCAAAGCATCTTCCATTCTCACTTCTCTGGGGTTGTTGTTCAGCAGTCTTTTTACATTTAAGGCAATGGCGGCGAGTTCAGGCAGGTCTGCTTCTTGAATGCCGATTTGGGACAAATGCTGTGGAATACCGCAGGCAATGGATAGTTCGCGGATATTTTGAATGCCGGCCAAGGCTGTGGTTTCGGCATCTATGCCTTTGCGAACACCCAGTGCAAGGGCTATTTCTGCTGTGCGTTCCACACAGGCGGGCAGGTTGAAGAGCAGCACTTCGGGTAACAGGATGGCGTTGGCCAGGCCATGGCTTACATGATGCTTTCCACCGAGTCCGTAGGAAAGGGCATGCACGGCGGAAGTGTTGACTGGGCCGAGGCAGAGGCCACCGTACATGGAACCGAGGGAAAGTGCGGTGCGGGCTTCGAGGTTGCTGCCGTCCTGGCAGGCCTTCAGCAGGTTGGCGCCGATGAGCTGGATGCCTTTCAGCGCGTAAAGGTCCACTGCCGGGTGGGCGAATTTGTTGGTATAGGCTTCGATGCAATGGCATAGGGCATCGAAACCGGTTTCAGCCGTGAGTTTTTTTGGAAGGGTCAGGGTCAATTCTGGGTCAATGTAAACGGCGTTGGGAACGAGGTCGGGGCTGATGATGCCTTTCTTTTCGTTGCTGGTTTCATCGAGCAGAATGGCGTTGGGGGACATTTCGCTGCCGGTGCCTGACGTGGTGGGTACGCAGATCAGGGCGATGCTGCGGCCTTGAAGGATGTTGATGCCGGGCACTTCGCGCAAAAGTTGCTTGCTGTTGCTCAGTGCCGCCAGCAATTTGGCACAATCGAGCACGCTGCCGCCACCGATGCCGATGACGCAATCGGGTTGGAATTCTTGGGAATGGACCAGCATTTCGTCCATTTGTTTGAACGTAGGTTCTCCTGGAAAAATATATTCAAATACATCTACCAGCTTGCCGGCTGCCCTGAACAATTCGACCGTTGGCACTGCTGCTGTATATAATGGTGTGGCGATCAACAAGAGAATCCGTTTCGCATCGGCCATCAGGCGGTCTGAAGCCAGGTCGTTCAGGCATCCGGGCCCGAAGACGGTTCGTTTGGGATGTTGCAGTTGGAGGGTATTCATTTTTTTCGGGCTTCCAGAAAACTATAAATGGTGAGTTGTTCGCCTAGTACAGGCTTTTTGAAAAAGAGGCTGGTGGCATAGCCTACAACGATGACAATCAAGTGGCTGTAAACTCCCAGCATGTATTTGTGCTGAGTGAAGTTCCAGTTGCCCAAGTCGAGCAGAATGCGTTCTTCGCCCCCGACTTCAAATTTGGTGGAGGTCAGCATGGCGTAGGCTGTAAACAGCACACATGCGGCGATGCCGATGTACAGCCCTTGTTTGTTGGCACGGGTCGAAAAAAGTCCGAGCAGGAAAATGCCTACGATGCCAGCTGAGAAGATGGCGTAGAGTTCAAACACCATGCCGAGCACGCCTTCTCCCTGCCAGATCACATAGAGGCTGGCCACGCCCATCATGGCGATGCCGGAAACGCCCACCAGCCAACGGCCCATGCTGAGGCGTTGCTTGTCGGTGCAGTTCGGTTTCAGCCGTTGATAATAGTCTTCCACACCGATGGCGGAAAGGCAGTTCATGTCGGAAGCCAAGGTGGAGAAGGCTGCGGCCACGATGGCGGAAAGCACCAGCCCGACGACACCGACGGGCAGTTGGGTGCCCATGAAATACGGAAATACTTCGTCGGCTTTCATGCCTTCGGGCAGTGTGGCCGTGCCGTTGTGGTAGAAAACGTAGAGCAGAGAACCGATGAGCATGAACAGCAACCAGACGGGAACGGTGGTGAAAACGCCGATGTAGGAAGCTTTTTTAGCATCGCTGTCGGATTTGGCCACGATGTAGCGTTGGACAATGGTCTGGTCGGTGCCATATTTCTGCAGGGCGTAAAACATACCGTTCAGCGCCATGACCCAGAAGGTTAGTTGGGTGAAACTGAAGTCGTAGGGGCCGAATCCGATCTTGCCCATATCCCAAGCTTGCGTCAGGGTGGCCACGGGACCGACTTCAGGCTTGAAAAGTAGCAATGCAAGGCAGATTAGCCCACCGCCGATGATCATGAAGCCTTGGATCACGTCCATCCAGATGACGGCTTCGATGCCGCCCACCAGCGTCAGAAAGACGATGCACAGGCCGATGCCAATAATAAGCGGCATGATTGGAATACCGCTCAATGTATTGATTACCAGACAGACCAAATAAAGGACCGTTCCCATTTTGGAGAAATGCGTGAGCATAAAGGCCAGCGAGCTGTAGATGCGGGCGCCGAAACCGAAACGGCGTTCAAAGTATTCGTAGGCGCTAAGCCTTATTGCTTTTCGATAAAGCGGTACGACGAGCCAGATGATGCAGACCAGCACCAACGGCACCATCAGTCCTTGAACCAGTAGGATCCAGTTGGATTTGTAAGCGGCTGCGGGATAGGCCAGAAAGGTTACGCTGCTGATCAGGGTTGCAAAAATGGAAAAGCCGATGGCCCAAGCCGGTATGTTCTTACCTCCGGAAAAGTAATGGTCGGAACTTTTTTGCCGTTTGGCAAAATACAGCCCCACGCCAATGGTGGCCAGCACGGACACAAAAACGATGAGGGTATCAATCCAGTGGATGGTATGTCCTTGCATGACAATGGGTTATTTTTGAAATTGAACAATAATTCGCTCGACTTCTTCGGTAGAAAGCTCTGTGAGTGGCGGCATCATGGTGGGCGCACACAAACCGACGCTGTGCATCATGATTTTAAGTGCAGCCAAGGATTGACCAAGGGTACGGTCCTTTTGGTAGAGGACGGCTACTTCGTCTGTGAGCGCCTGCAGTTTGATGGCTGTTTCTGAATCACCATTCTGAGTGGCCTGGTAGAGTTTCTTGTACCATTCGGGCACTAGGTTTCCGGTGCTGGGCACTATGCCATCGGCACCTATTGTCAGACTTCCTGCACTTTGTGCGCCCCAGCCACAGAAATAGGAAAAATCATTCCGCATTTTAAACAGCTCGATGCAGGCATGCATGCGTTCTGCATCGCGTTCAGAGTCCTTAAGGCCGTAGATATTGGGGTGGTGGCTGAGTTTCTCAACAATGTTCAGCGGAAGGCTCATTTGGGTGGTCGCCTTAATGTTGTACATGAGCAGAGGGCCTTGCAGGCTGTCGGCCAAACACCCATAAAAGGTGTACATCTGATCCGGGGTCAGCGTATAATACGAAGGCAAGGTAGCCACCACGGCATCCGCTCCAAGTGCGAGGTAACGGTTTCCTTTTTTGATCAGCGCTTCCACCTGGTTCCCCACCAATCCGGCATAAACCAATTGATGAGGGCCTTTGGCTTCCAGAACAGCCGCCATCAATTCCATACCTGCCTTTTTACAGATGGAACTGGATTCCCCGGTTGTTCCGAGAACCAACGGATGAATATCGTTGTCGGTGAAGGATTTCATAATCCGCGCAACGGCTGCAGTATCGATGGTCAGGTCAGGGTTCAGCGGAGTGACCATGGGAACCACTACGCCTCTGAATTTTTTGGCTTCCATGCTATTTGGTGAATTTCAAGGTACACCTGTTTCCGGATTCGGTTTCCAGCGATAGCAAATACATGCCGGCTTTCAAGGAACGTACGCTAATGTTGATCAATCCACTTTCTTTGCCTTGCTGAAGTCCTTTTCCGGACAAATCACGGACGGCATAACTACGGACGGCTTCCGGACTGATGAGATTTATCTGGTCGTTGACGGGATTCGGATAAAACCCGATTTCCAGCGAGTTGGTGTTTTTTTTTAGGACTGTACTGAAGGGTATTTCTTCGCCCATCAGGCTATTCAGATAAACTTCCAGGGCGGTGTAGCCACTGGGAGCCAGGGTATTGCGATCGTTTGCATTGCTCGGATCCAATCCTTTGCTCAGTTCCCAGGCATCATCCATGCCATCGTGGTCGGCATCGACAACGGTCGTAGTCGTGGACGTACTCGGATACGCAATTTCGGCACCGAATGCCAAAGAAGGATTGTCAATAATGCCTTTGACCACATTATAGAAACCACTGGTAGAGTACGTAGTACCATCTGAATTCAAATACCTTTGTGAGGTTCCTCTTCCGCTTGCAGTACCAGTCCTGACTTCATTGATAATGCGTCTGGAGGTGGTGTCTCTGGGTAGCGTTCCGGCATGGTTCAATACACTGTTGTAGGCATCGGCTGCTGATTCAGTAACAACCGGATAGACAACAGGAAATGGCGTTGTCGAAATCAAATTCGTTTTTGCGGTAAATGAATAGGCAGAGGCATCAAGGCCAACGGTGTTGTCGGCGTTGTTGACCGTATTGGCACTCCCTTCCATAAAGTTTCCACTCATGTAGAAAACAGGGATTTTGGAAGTTCCGCCCAATGCATTGTAGGATGCCGCTGTAAAATAGGATTGATTGGTGCCTGTTCTTGCTGGTCCAGGTTTGTAATAATTATTGACCATATTGCACTTGTTGGTCAAACCGCTTCCATCAAAATCACTTCCATAACAGGAGTTTGACTTACCCCAGTTGTAATTGACATTGTTGACAAAATCGATCATGACATTCCGGTCGTTGCTGCGCGCTCCGTTAAAACGAGGGGAGCGGGTGTAGTTGTGAGCCAGCAGGTTGTGATGAAAAGTGATTTTTTGTCCACCCCACTGACAACCATAGCTTCTGGCACCTTTGGCATGACCACTGGCATAAAGCCCTTCGTGAAGAATGCTCCACTGAACAGTTGAAACCGTATCGTCATACATGGTCATGTTTTCTTCTCCGGACCAACCAAATTCACAATGGTCAAAAATAAACCTTCCTGCGTTTTCAATTCCAACCGAGCCTCCGGCTACAAAAGCAGTATCTCCATCCAGACCGATTCTGAAACGCATGTTTCTGACTACCAGATTTACGCTACCACCCAAATTGGTTTTATGGCCGCGGATAGTGATTCCTGGGGCTGGTGCAGTTTGTCCGGCGATGGTGGTTCCATACGTTCGAGTGGAACGCAGGTCGGCAACCAATTTGATGGTTCCACCTACCCTGAACACGATGGTGGCCGGTTCAGTCTTGCTTTGATTCAACGCCCAACGCAAACTCCCAACGGTGGCACCCGAGGCGTCGTCCACAAGGTTGGTCACTTCTATCACCACCCCTCCCCGACCACCTGTAGCCATACAACCAAAACCTTCCGCTGTAGGGAAGGCTTTGGTTTGGGCTTGCAAAGTTATTAGTGCAAAAATAAAAAGGAGAGAAATAGAAAAAAGATGTTTCATAATTCTTACGCTATTAAAAAGAGGCTGATTTTGAAAGCAGCCTCTTTTTGTAAAGTGAATTTTTATTCTGCCAGCGGGTCGAATGTGCCGTTTACATTGCCGTTATTGACATCTGCCCAGCCAATGGTTTGCTTTAGGGTGATGTTGTTCGTTTGTGCACCACTTGTCAAGCCAATAAAATAATATTGTGGTTTGAATGTCACAACTTTGCCAACTTCGTCCCCCAAGCGAACCTTACGTTGCAAATACGTGTCGTAAAACGTTCCAAGGGCTGTTATTTGAGTACTTAAACTCAATTTTAAATCTATCGCAGCAGGACGATAGGCTAGGATAGGATCCTTACCCTGTGCTTCGACTGCTGTAGCAATCGTAGCGAGTTCGACATTGTCGCGGCGTTGACCGTTGAATGGTGCTACACCTAAGTAGGTGCAGGTATTTCCACCAAAACCGGTGAGGGTCCAACTGGTAGGTGCACCAGTCACGTCACTGAAGGATGCTCCACCGTCCCAAAGCAACCAACGACGCATATCGTCGAAACGTTTACCTTCGTAGGCCAATTCTATCTGGCGTTCATAAAGGATAGCACTGAAAAGTTTGGCGGGATCGGAAAATCCAGCAACGTCCAAACCGTAATTTTCGGTTTCGTTCGTATAGCCAGCGCGTTTGCGAATATCTTTCAATACCTGTATGGCTTCGGCGGTTTGTCCGATAGCGCAGGCAGCTTCTGCAAAATTCAGCATCACTTCTACGTAGCGGATTTCCATGTGCGGCATGGCACCTTCACCAAAAGCACCTTGTCGGTTTTCGGCAGAAGTAGCTGGCCAGCGATACAGGCAGGTAGGAACAGGCGTAGTCATATCGAAATCGTTTGAACGCTTGCGAACATATACGCCACGATAATTTTGTCCCAACGTATCGGCTCCGAATCCAGAAATATTAGGATCGGCTTGTCTGGTAGCATCGGCATACCAGGCATAATTCCATAAAACATAAAGCGGACCATTATACTTAGCATTCGAAAGTGGCGTCCATGACAGTGGATTCCCTTCAAATCTCCAATATACACCCGGAAATGCAAAGGTACGATAGAAACGCGGGTCGCGATTTTCAAAGAATTTCAATGAACTGTAGTCGTATGCACCAACTTCGGTCGGTTTCTTACCATCTGCCATCGGGAACATGTCCAGCATAAGTGAATTGGCGTTCATGCCCGTATTGCTTGTACCACCGGCAGCGTTCGAAGGACGCAAACCTTGTTCCCTGTGGTTGTTGCGATAAATTTCGTGCGCTGCATTGTCGTCGTGAACACGGTTGTAAAGCGTTACAAACACGGCTTCCTCGCTGTTGTAGTCCGAAAACAGTTTCGACCAGCCGGCTGCATTGATGCCGGGAGCGTCCTTGTAGGCCAAACCAAAACCGCCAGCCGTCAAGGTATCAATAGCCGCTTTATTAGCATCGTAAGCTGCTTGCCAACGTGCTACGTCATTAGCGCGATTGAACAGCGGACTTGCATAGAGAAGCCGCGCTCTGCCCGCCAACGCTAACGCGGCACCTTTTGTAATTCGGCCCCAATCAGTACTTCCCCAACTTAGAGGCAACATGCCGGCAGCCGTTTCCAAATCTTGGCAAATAAAGTCGATGCATTCTTTGGTCGTGGAACGCGGCACCGACAGATTTTGAGCCTCGCTCACATCGGTTACCTGCACATGATCAATGATGGGTACGCCGCCGTAGGTCTTTACAAGCATGTAATACTGCCATGCACGGAAAAAATAAACCTGTCCGAGCAACTCGCGTTTTTGGCTTTCTAGGAGCGTACTGTTCGAAACACCTTCGATGACATCATTACAATTGCGGATTTCGCCCCAAGGACCTGCACTGGTTTGTTTGCTGACATGAAACCAATCGGCAAGATTGCTCGAAGATGTGATGATCACATCGGGGTTGACAAAATCCGAAAGACCCGAAAATTCTTCGGTGGATTGCGACTGAATATCTGATTTTCCGCCACTAGGACTACGGTATGTAAGCCCATCGTTGGCGTTGGGCAGGAGGCGAAGGTAAATATCTTCCACTCGCATTTTGGCACCCGTATAGTCGTTGTATAAATCGGGGGAAAGTTTGCTGTAATCCCTCTTCTCTTTCAGAAATTCGTCACTACATCCTGTAATCAAACAAATACTTGCTGCCAGGACCGTGGTTAATACTAATTTATTCATGTATTTTTTCATCGCTGCAAGTTATTATTAAAAGGTAACATTTAAACCAAGAGTGAATTTCCGCAAAGTAGGATAGACACTGTAGCTGGAATTCTGGCTCATAAACTTATCGGGGTACGGGTTGTAGAAGTCAAGCAGATTTTGGCCTGTCAGATTGATTCTGCAACTTTCGATGCCAAGTTTTTGGACAAATGGTTTTGATACCGTGTAAGCGATTGTCAGGTTGCGCAACAGCACGTTGGCATTGTTTACTTTCCAAAAAGTTGACGCCACCGAATTAATCCCTGCAAAACGCAAATTGGGATAGGTCGCATCGCGGTTCTGGGTGGCTACAATTCTGCCCTGTGCATCCTGCACATCATTATATACATACATGTTTCCCGACCAGAACGACGGCAAATTGGTGTATTGCATCACATCGTAACCCGAAGCGGTAGAAACAACGCTTTTGTTGGTGATGGCCTGCGTCGGCATCATGGTATAGCTGCCCCAGCTTGCACCAAGTTGTGCACTGATTGACAAACTCTTATATTCAGCACCTACGTTCATCGTAAAACCATAGATGTTGTTGCTACGATTCGATATTTTTATCCGGTCATTGGCATCTACTTTGTTGCCTTCCGGATCGGTTGGGTCGCCAGGTGCGTAAAAGGTACCGTCCGACTTTTGCGAGCCGCGAACATCTCTGTAAATCAATGTTCCCGGGTGAATATCGACCTGCGTATTTCCCATGTAGGTGGTCAGATTATTTTCGGCGAAATATTCGGCGATGTCCTGATACGAACGAAACATGCCGAGGCTCTCATATCCCCACAATCCGCTGTCGGAGCGTTCGTTAGGTACCGCTGCATCCAACGGACGGGTGGCCTGGGCCGCAAAAGGATACTTGATGAGTTTGTTGTCGTTGTATCCGGTATTCAGTCTTATATTGTATTTGAAATCCTTGCCGATATTATCGCGCCAGCCCAACGATACTTCCACGCCATAATCATCGGTTTTGGCCCAGTTCGACGGTGAAGCTTCGGCGCCAACGGTACCAGGAAAATCGGACTTGCTGCTTATCGCCATGAATACGTTGCGGTTCATATCGTAATACCCGTCGAGCGTAGCCGACAGACGATTTTTCAGAAAATTCACATCCAGGCCGAGATTTGTCTTGTAACTATCGTCCCAGTGCGAGTTGCGGTTTGACGCTTTGTTTGGTAACTGGAAGTGCGGACCTGCATTTTGGTCGATGTTATTGCCAAATATCGGACCTTTGATGACTTCGTTTCCGTAGAATGGAGCCCATGCCCATGGATCGATGTTGTCACGTCCCAGCAAACCGAGCGAACCGCGAATTTTCAGGAAATCAACAAAAAGCACGTTTTCCTTAAACCAGTTTTCTTCCGAAATAATCCAACCGGCAGAAAACGAGGGAAATGTACCCCAATAATTTTCGGAAGCGAATTTGGTGCTCGCGTCGCTACGAATCAGGAACTCGGCCAAATATTTACCATCATAATTATAATTTAAACGACCGACATACGACAACATGCCCGATTCGGAACGGTTGAATTCGGTTGTCTGGTCGCCACTTGCTCCATTCGACTGATAATTGGTAAACGTATAGGGCAAATTTACATTACCCCATACATATTCGTATTCGCGTTCCGATTTTTCGATGGTAAACAAACCGCTTACATCGTGCTTGCCAAACGTACGGGCATACGAAGCAACAAAGTTCAACTGATAACTGTCGCTGCGACCCATATTTCTTTTCAGGTAACTGCTGCTTCCGTTGATCACATTAACCGTTGTTAGGTTGGTAAAATCGAGCGGAGAACCTTCCGTACCTACATACAAGTGATTGCCGCTACCGCCGCGTCCGATACTTCCATCAGGAAATCGATACAGCGAGTATTCTGATCCAAATTCATTGTCTTTTGTGGTACTGATGTTTTTTGAATAGATTGCTTTCAGTTTCAAGCCCTTTAGAATCTTGCTCCATCCGAATTCATAGTTGAGCGACCCGCTGATCGTCATATTTTGAGGCATATTCTTGGCAAAATTGCCTAAGTTTTCTATTTCGTTGTAATGGTAGTTTTGCGTTTGCTCCATCATACCGTTTGTGATACCGTAAGGCGCAATGGGTAACTGCTGGCCAGTTGCCGGGTCGGTAATGTATTCTGGAATGTAGCGCGGACGTGTCAGCAACATGACATAGTCCTTCTCTGCATTCGTACCACCTACTTTGTTGTTCGATTTCACAGTATGACCATAGTCGCCTGATACCGACAGCGACGCTTTTGTCCATTTGTTAATTTTAGCGTCCATACCAGCGTTGTAATTCCACCGGTCGTAGTCAATTTTACCCATATTACCGTCCTGGGTAATGTACGATACACCTGCAAAATAGGTAGCATCTTCGTTACCGCCGCTTACATTGATACCGTGTTTCTGTGTTAATGCCGAACTCCAGTATTTATCCAACAAATCGTAATCGAGCGTTTTCATGGCATCCAGTTCGTCGGCCTGGTAAAGGTGTTTCAACGGGTCGAAGCCACTTTGTGTAGGGTCGGCTACGCGAATGGCATTCCAAGTAAGGCCATAATTGTACGAATCCATCATTTTTGAGCGGTAAAATTCGTCGGTATAGCCAAATTGTCCGTTGTACGAAATTTTCGGCTTGCTTATCTGACCTCGTTTGGTTTTGACTAGAACAACACCCTGTGCCGAGCGTGCTCCATAAATAACCGCAGACGCATCTTTAAGAATTGAAATACCTTCAATCATCGTGGGGTCGAGGTTGTTGAACATGCGCTCACCATCTTCGGCCGGACATACATAGTCGTCAATCACATAAAGCGGAGTTGTTTGCCCGCGAATCGAAATCCGTGCCGGCTCGCCGGGACGATTGCTCGTTTGGCTGACGCTGACGCCTGCCATCAATCCCTCTAATGAGGCCGATAAACTGGTGGCAGACAAATCTAGAATATCTGCCGGTGACGTAGTAGTGACCGAACCCGTAAGGTGCGCTTTTTTCTGCGTACCGTAACCAACTACCACAATCTCGTTCAAATCGGTCGCGATAGAAGACACAAGCGTCACCATGATTTCGGTTTTACCAACAATGTCAATGGTTTGGCTTTTGTGACCAAGATACGATATCAGTAAAGTTTTGCTTGCAGCCGGTATGTTGGTCAACGTAAATTTCCCGTTGGCATCGGTATTCGTACCGACGTTTGTACTAGGAACAGCTACACTCGCTCCAATAACGGCTTCGGCGTTTTCAAAGAGCACCGTTCCTTTAATTGAACGTGTTTGTTGAGCCATTGCAGGTAAAGCAAGCGCAAACAACAACAAGCAAATTATGTTTTTAAACTGTTTCATGTTTCTCTTTATTAATGTTCATGCATGGTATTATTTTATTGTGCGGGCAACCAGCGTGGGTCTCCTGTTCTTGCGGCTATTTGAGCGGCGCCTTCGAGTTTAAACTGCGCATTACCCAAATAGGTCAGTTGTGGATCGGTGTAAATAATCGTACCGCTTTTGTCGCCTTGTGCATGAGTCTCTTCATTTGCAGGAAAGATGCCATTAAACCAATACGAATTATAACCGCCTGTAAATGTAGGAATGGAGTTGGAAGAACGGAAACGACGTATTGCTGCCTGGTTAAAGGAATTGACAAAAATACTGTTCATTATGGTAATCTTGTCGCCTGGCTGCCTCATGGCTCCGTTTGAATTGAATGAATCAGACGTATTATTAGACTGATAAAACGTACAGTTTGTAACAGTGAGGCTTCCGTTCGCCCATGTTTCGGTTGCCGGCTTAACGCTGCCTACATTTCCCGACGAAATCTGGATAAACCGATTGCTGCCGGCAGCCACTTCGCTGTAAATCGTACTTTTCGTAATGGTAAGATCTTTTACCATACCTGCTCCAAAACGTATTTCAGCCGCATTTTGATTCACACTCCTGCCAATGATACAATCCTTGATAAGAAAAGTGCCGATGGCATACTTTTTGCCGTTATCATAAAACAAATAATACTTTAATCCGGTGATTTTGCAGGATTGTATGGCAATGGGTGCTGTAGTGGGCACAACAAGATATCCACCTACGGATAATCCCGTAACGGGAATATTTACATCCATCAGTATGACGGCTGTACTTGCAATTCCTATAAAGCCTGCATAATCCATATCGATGAATTTCAGCTTGAAACCTGCTCCGCCATTTACAAAAGAACCATCGGTTACCGTAATTTTGGCATGTCCAACTTTGTCGCCGCGTATAGTAACTGTCGTTTGCCCTGTTGAAACGTTGCCGCTCATCGTATAATTGCCGCCGGCCACCAATTCGTAACACAGTTCGGTAGGACTTGCAGGAATGGGACTGGTTGTGAAATATTCCGTCAGGTTTGTTCCGTCAGGAATAACCGCCGTAACGGCCAACAAATTGTCGTATGTTTTTTCGGTAGCGGATACGGCTTCCGTGTTGTTGTTTTTGGGATTACCCATGGTCTTGACCACCACTTTGTAGCGCGTATCTTCGGTGGCAGGACGTGTGGTTGAGATGCCATCAATCAGTTCGTTTTCTTCGCCAATGAGAACCGGACTTTCGGGGTTATCCATGCTGTAAACACTTACTTGATAGCCACCTGCACCTGGTATAAGGGGCCATACAATGGTCTGTCCGGATCCGTCCGCGCTGAAATTGATAGTAATTTGATCGGCGTCAGGTGATTCAAGCTGGGCATTCCGTACACTCGAAGACCATTTCACATCGTCATGGTAGCCATCGACACACGAAATAGCGATAAGACATAGGACCGCTCCCAAAAACAGCAGGCTATTTTTCTTTGATTTGGTTGGTTTCATGGTGATAAGATTTAAAAATTCAGAATAAAGAATAAGACTTTTTGCCAGTGGCAAAAAGTCTTATCTGTGTATATCAACTTGTATATTATCGTACCAGTACCTTAACAGTAGGTTGATTGCGTTCAACAACCATATAAATGCCTGACCTGAGGTTAATCGTTTGATTGCCTGCTGAAAAAGCAGCTACTTTCTGTCCGATTCCATTGTAAATGTTACCTCCGGCGCTTGCTCCGCGCAATTCGATCTGTCCAAGTTTACCAATAACGGCGGTCGTGGAAACTTTGGCGTTAGTTACGCCTGCTAGTTGTGCATTGGCTGTAGCAATGATCTTAATAGTGTGCAGGCGATAGTCTTGTGTTTCCTGATGACCTGTCGCATGACCTGTTGAAGTGGTCGTATCGCGGGCAGCATCGCTTTTCCAGCAGTCGTTGATTGTAAAGCGAAGCATAACGGTTTCCTCGCCGTCGCCAATAAAATCTTCCAAACGTACACCCGCGCCCGAACAGAAATAAGCGCTTTGGAAGGGTTTATCAATTGTTGGTACATCAGTAGCACCAAATGGATACGTTACATCGGCGGCAGAAGAGTCTCTTGGCGCCCATTGAACCGTGGTCACCATAGGATTACGGATAATTTGCCATGTAGCGCCACCATTAACGGAGCGTTCAAGTTTCAAAGCGCGTTTGGCACCGCCGATACTCGAAAACGAATATTGCACAACCAAAGCTCCTTTAATGCCAGGTGTAGTGACCGTACCATGTTGTGCACCTGCAATCGAAAGGTTAGCGCCTGTTCCATTGCTTGTTGTTAGGGAGGTGCCGCAGCGACTTACCTCAAGGAAACCTACAGGAAGGGGGGTGCCATCTTCGGGATCAGGAATTTTTCCGGTGTCGTAGTCCGAGTTGCTTCCCAAGAAAATATCGCTTGCAGGTTTGGTAAATTCAATTTTGTTTTGCGAAAGCCCTAGTGGAGCCGCGGCACATTTAATCATCCTGATTTGAGCCGTTTGTCCTGCCAAAGGGCCTGTCAAATTAACAGTCTGATTCCAATCGGCATAAGCAGTGGCAACTGCACGGCCTTTGGTCGTGTTGCCGGTGTTTGCCTTGTCGCTAAGGTGAGCGGCGTCCGTCCAGGTTCCAAACGTTACATCCATGACCAACGGGAAATCGGTAGTAGGCGTAATAGTCCAACCTGTTTTGGTTCCAAAGTGATAACCGAGCGAGTCGGTTGATACTTCACCAAGATTGCGCGCGGGTCCAGAATGAGGCACTGTTTGTGCACTAACAAACAGTGTACCTGCAGCCAAAAAGCATAGAGTAAAGATTTTTTTCATAATGTTTATTGAATTAGAGGTTTAACATTTAATTGTTCTATTACTTGAAATTTCTGTGCTGTGCTGTACTGTACTGTACTTCAATACAAAAATAAGAAAAGTTTTTGTAAGCAATGCCTTGTTTTACTATGTTTAAAAACATGTTCTTATGGGTTATACCCTTCTTGTACAAAATCTTCCGGATTCGACATTTGCTCGATCTGCGCAGTAGGATAGGGACGCAAAACGTGAAAATCTTCGATAGAGGCATCGGGATTGTACGCCCGCACATATTCTACCAATTTTCCTGTACGTTTCAGGTCAAACCAGCGAAGTTGCTCGCCACAGAGTTCACGGGCGCGTTCGTCCAAAATAAAGTCGATGCCCGGAATGGATGTTACATTGGTAAACGAAGCAGCGGCTGCCGGCAACGCGCGTTTAGCGCGAAGGTCTTTCAATGCCTGTATGCCAACGGTACAGTTTGAGCCGTTGAGTTTGAAATCGGCTTCCGCAATGATCAAATACATTTCCGCCAAACGAATCATAAAATAGTCGCGGGTTCCTGCGCTGTTTGTGGTTTGCGTGGGTTCAACATATTTTCGCAACTGAAAATAAATGCGGCGTTCTTTCGGCGATTTGGTTTGGGCATCGTATAAAAAGGTTTCGTCGAGCACCGTGTAACGTACATGAGGGAAACGTTTTGCCGATGAATTTTTGAATACCAGCACCAATGAAGTATCGCCCATATTAAAACGGTATTGTCCGCTAAGCGAGGGGGTACCGTAAGCAGCGGCTTCTTCGGCTGTCCATTTTGGATATGCCGCATTTTTTATTAATGGAACAGTAGAATTGTTGTTTGCTCTCCAAACATTTTTAAATGTAGCGGCAAAACGCGCATCGCTTGTTTGGTCGTACAAATCGAGTAAACGATACGTGGGCATT
>Ga0209125_1000640_pt1 | contig 42064 bp, 39 predicted proteins | sample BarGraIncub1131A_FD_184503 | JGI IMG/M metagenome (GOLD analysis project Ga0209125, IMG submission 184503) | Arctic peat soil microbial communities from Barrow, Alaska - Barrow Graham LP Incubations 11-31A (SPAdes) (version 2) | ecosystem: Environmental > Terrestrial > Soil > Wetlands > Peat... | reverse complement strand
TGCAATCCTTGATGCGTCCGCTGCCTGCCATATGCCGGATGTACTCGAGATGCCTTACCGGCCGCAGATCACCGGTGCGGGACTGCCTTCCGAAAAAGCATACACATATCGTCTGGGCGGACCGACATGTCTCGCGGGGGACGTCATTGGAGACTATTCGTTTGACCGTCCGCTTCAGCCCCGGGACAGGCTTGTTTTCTGTGATATGGCCATCTATTCCATGGTCAAAAACAATACTTTCAATGGCATCGCCCTGCCTTCGATTGCAGTCGTCGATCAGGATAGAAATGTCAAACTGATCCGAAGCTTTGGATATCAGGATTTTAAGGGACGACTCTCCTGAATAAATGGTTTTTGCGCGTTTTATTCTCTATGCCAACAGAAACTTCAGGTGTCAAAACATACTCAGTTGGGGAGCAGGATATTCGATATGGTGACCTGACTTTTGCTGCCGGCAGTCGGGCCTGCATTGTAAGAGCACGCAACATAAATAAATGGGATGAGCGATAAGAGCGTCCCGATAATAAGGGAAATTATTATTTTTTTGGCTTTGGGTGACATGCTGGAGTAAATCGTTGACGCTGAGTCGGCAATCTCATCAAAAATATCTGTATCGACAGAGTCGCTGTACTTAGAATTGGACTTCAAATAATTTCCGGGAGGATTTTGCCGGGAAGCAAAATCTTCACTGACCGGCACTTCGAGGAAAGATTCATCTAAAGGCCCGTTATGAAGCTGATTCAAACTTTGGGTAACCCAAATTGGCTGCTGCGCGTCAACGGGGTTTGGCATGGCATCGGCACCCGCGGCGTTTCCGCAGCAGGGGCAATACTTCTCCGTATCTTCATATGAATTTCCGCAGCTAAGGCATTTTTTCATATTTATCACTCCTACCAAACTTCATTTACACAATAATATACAGGGGGACGTTTGGCAATAGACGGATATCAGAAGGATTTCGCTTTAATCCCGGATGTTTCTGCAATTGCGCGAAACGATTTGCACAATGAATTTCTAAAGTGTTATATTGTTAAAGTATCATGGGAAATTTATTTTCGAATATGATTTGAACGGTGAAACGAGGAGAACAGGTATGAAGAGAATCATTTCTTTATGTGTTGCTTTGATTATGGTCTTTTCCCTGGCAGGGTGCAGCGGTAAAGGTACATCCTCGACAATTGATTCCACCGCAGCCAAAGAATCAACTACCATAAAGGAAACCGGAACAAATCCGGATTCAACAAATGCAGCCGTTTCAACGGAGGACTCCGCTGCGGGGGCGGTAAACGGCTATCCGTATTTGGATTCGACACTTTCAACCAAGGAGAGGGCTGCCGACTTACTTGGCCGCATGACACTGGAAGAGAAGGCCGGTCAGATGGTACAGGGTGTCATCGGTGATGTAACTGCTGCGGATATGACAGGCTTAGGCCTTGGCTCCGTGCTGTCCGGAGGCGGTGCCGTACCGGATGATAATTCAATCGATGCATGGCAGAGTATGGTGGAGATGTACTAGGACGGAGCTATGCAGACAAGACTTCAGATTCCTTTTCTATATGGAATAGACGCTGTCCATGGGCATTCCAACGTAAATGGGGCAGTGATTTTCCCTCAGAATATCGGCTTGGGCGCCGCAAATGACCCTGCACTTATGTATGACATGGGTGCGGCCGTTGCCGAAGAAATGAAGCTGACTCACACGCTCTGGAATTTTTCCCCATGCGTTGCGGTGGCTCAGGATCCGAGATGGGGAAGAGTATATGAGAGTTATTCCAGTGATTCTATGATCGTATCTTCCTTAGCAGCGGCGTATCTCAAGGGACAGACAGACCATGGAATTGCGGCTACAGCCAAACATTATGCAGGCGACGGCGGAACTGTCTTCGGCACAGGAGAAGGTAATAACCTGATTGACCGCGGAGACACGCAGCTTACAGAGGAACAATTCAGAGCGCTCCATCTGGCACCGTACAAAGCGCTTGTTGATGCCGGGGTGAAAGTGATCATGGCTTCTTTCAGCTCCTTCAACGGAACGAAGATGTCGGAAGACACATATTATCTCACCGACGTACTTAAAACCGAGTTCGGATTCAAGGGATTCATTGTCTCGGATTGGGAAGCTACCGCCGGATTGAGCGGAGACAATTTTAAGCAGAACGTGGCACTTGCGGTTAACGCCGGCGTTGACATGCTGATGGAGCCTTATAAATATTCCGAAGCCTGTTCAGCCATAATCAATGGAGTTAACGATGGGAGTATCCCGCAGGATCGTGTTGATGATGCCGTCGGCCGCATCCTTACCGTGAAGTTCGACATGGGACTTTTTGAAGATCCATATATGGATAACCTCAAAACCGAGGTTGATATCCTTGGCAGCGCGCAGTACAGGGAAATCGCCGGAAAGCTTGTTGAAAAATCCCTGGTTCTTATTAAAAACCAGGATAACATCCTGCCGCTCAAAAAAGGACAGAAGATATTTGTCACAGGACCTGCGATTGATGATATCGGCGTGCAGTGCGGCGGTTGGACCAAAACCTGGCAGGGACTGACGGATCAGATGAACGGCGGCAAAATCACGGAAGGTACGACTATTCTTGAAGGACTGAAGGCTTATGCCGATGCGAATAATATCGAAATTATAACCGATCCGAATCACGCAGATGAAGCAGATGTCGTTATACTTGCGGTCGGTGAAATACCATATGCGGAATTTGAAGGCGACTCAGCCGACATGTCACTTACTGGAACAACCGCTTTACCCGGCAACAGCGATGCGATCTCCATGGTATACTCTTTGAATAAACCGACGGTAACTCTCATCGTAGCAGGAAGACAGGTCGTGATCGATGAATACATTGACGAGTGGGATGCGGTCGTCATGTGTTATCTGCCCGGAACAGAGGGTGGCGGCATTGCGTCCGTACATACCGGTGAAACCGGTTTTTCAGGCAAAATACCGATGCCATGGTATAAGGACGTCAATGATATCGGAACAGCAGGCGCTGATCTGCAGTTCGCGAAAGGTTATGGTCTTAGCTACTGAGGATATGGGGGAAAACAATGAAAATTCTATTCTGCAACATTGTATGGATGAAGAAATATCAGGGAATTACGGATAGCGACAAACCGAAATACTGTGGTGCTTATGTTTCTGAGCAGGCAGCCGGCGCCGACATTTTCAATTTCAGCGAATACAACGGCAAGTGCTATGGGTATGTCATGAACGAAGGAGATCTTATTCTTCCGGACCATCTTGCAGGGACTTTTGAAACGGTGTCTGATCAGGACTGTACCACCGGAGGCGTTCTTGTCGTATGGTGCGCTTTTAAAGACAAAAACACAGCCAGAATCGTCGGATGGTATAAGAATGCCCTGCTTTACAGGGAAGAGCAGTACCAGCCATCGTTTACCAACCCGGAATACGAATTGGACTATTTTTTTGCAGCCCGGTCCGGGGACTGTTATCTGCTGCCCGAGAGTCAACGGACTTTCAAGATAGAAAGTGCTGTGAAAGCCGGTAAAGGAAAAGGGTTTGGCCGCAGCGACATCTGGTTTGCAGATTCGCCTTACGCACAGAATGAACTGATTCCGGAGGTCGTGAAATATATTGAATCATACGATGGTCCGCGGGTTAACTTTGTACTGACAGAGGAAATGATCGATGCGCTGCCGCAGGAAGCCGCGTCAGAAACCCGGGAGGATCTCATTCAAAAAGGATTCCGGTTCTTTGAGAAGGAAGAGTATCTTGAGGCACTTTCATGGTTCAATGCCGCCCGAAGGATCAGTGAAACTCCCGATGCCGTGTATTACGCAGCCTACTGTCTCTACCATCTTGCGGCTTTTGACAAAGCCCGTATTCTTTTGGAAAAATGTCCTGCAGCAGATGCGGACAGCCGTTCTGTCCTGGAATTATCAGCATTCTGCAGTGACATGACAGGGGACTGGGACAGGACTGTCGAATATCTTGGGAAAATGATTGATCTAACGCAGGAAGAAGATGCAAAAGAAGCGATACGGAGTACGATCGCGGAAATTCATGCATATCTGGAAGCAGAAGAATAAAAAGAGCTGCATTCATGGTGCGCTCCCGAATAGTCGCGGGACGCGCAGGAATTACGGCTGCTGTGAGATATTCAGGTTACACGGTTCCTGCCCTGCCGTTTGGAATGATAGAGGCGGCAGTCTGCGTCATGGACAAATTCGTTCAGGTCGTGGTGGCCGTCAATACAGGCAACTCCCATACTTACCGTGAGCTGGTGCGGCTGGCCCTTAATAATAAGAGGGGTTGTTTCGATTACCAGTCGAATTCGTTCGGACTGTTCTTTGGCGGCCGTTAAATCGGTGTCAAGAAGGAGAATCGCATATTCATCTCCGCCAATACGGAAGACCGTATCCGTCGAACGGCAGTTATTAAGCAGTAACCTGGCAATATGGCGTATGGCTTCATCACCGTCGAGATGCCCGAGTGTGTCGTTAACCGTCTTGAAGTGATCAATATCAAGGGCGACAAGAGAAAACGTACACAGTAAACCAAGCTCAATATTCTCGGCATGTTTTTTGATCGCGCTGTTGAGCAGTGTATAAAAATTCCTCCTGTTATGTAAGCCGGATAAATCATCAATTCCAGCGAGCTTTTTGAGCTCATTATTCGCATAGGCAAGAGCTTCTTCAACTTGCTTAAGTTTGGTGATCTCTGTTGATGTACCCCATGTGCCGATGATATTGCCGTCCTCATCAAATAGAGGATATTTGGAAGCGGAATACCACGTTATGCTGCCGGGCTCCGTCCCGAATTTTTGAATCTGGCCGATCAGAGGCTTTCCGCTCCGGATAATTTCCTGTTCGTCGAGAAACGCCTGTATCGAAAAAGCGGACGGGAAATAATCCAGGTCGCACTTGCCGACCATATCCACAGGGTCAGCAAGATTAAACTGATGTGCATGTACCATGCTGTTGAGGACAAATTTCGAATCAAGATCTTTGACATATATTGCATCAAGAGAATTATTCATAATTGCATGCATCAGAAGCGACTCTGAAAAATGTTTGCGGCTGCGTTCATCCGGACCGGCTTCTTCAAGCTGAGCAGTCAGGAATCTCACAGAATTCTTACAGGTTTCATCAACGGGTAAGGAATCAGCATAGGATTCCTGTTCACCGATCTCTTTGAACCCGTTATCCGCTTGGGCCTGTTCATTCTCTTCAGGAAAAACATAATGAATCATCGCTGTATCCTTATCCCTGTATGCCGATTGTATACACTCGATTGATGACAGATTTCAATGTTTATATTATATTACGAACATTTTCTGATATATGTCCAAAGTATAAATTTTCGAGCGGCATGCAAGACTATTTTGTTGGTTAAAAAGTAATGATTCGTGCTACTATACAAGGACAGAATTCATAAGCAGATAGTCATAAGGTGGAGGAGACGTCATGCCGCAGGTCTATATTGTTATTATCAAAGCCCTTCCTGTTATTCTTCTCATACTTCTGGGGATCTTTCTTCGGCGGACCGGGTTAATTAAAAAAACCACAGTTGATGATCTAAAGAAGATTGTTGTTAACATTGCACTGCCTGCGACACTTTTTCTTACATTTGCGGGAACCATATTTCAGAGTAATTATCTGTGGATCTTCGTGTGTGTTTTCGCTGTATGCCTGCTGATGCTTTTTGTCGGCATCGGTTTCAGGAAGGTCTTAAGTCCGGACAATAAATTTTACCCCGCGCTTTTCGCCGGGTTTGAAGCTGGGATGATGGGATATGCGCTGTTTACTTCGTTTTTTGGAGCCCAGAACACATACAAATTTGCAATTATCGATGTTGGCCAGGTCGTGTTTGTCTTTTTTGTACTGGTTGCTTTTCTCCAGAGTCAAAGCGGGGAGAAGACATCGGTCAGCAAGCTGGCCAAAGGCTTTATCCTGTCGCCCATTATCCTCTCCATTATTCTGGGAATTCTGGTTGGGAGCACAGGACTCTTTGCAGCCGCATCGGCTTACCCGATCACGGGGGCATTTACTGATACGCTGAAGCTTCTCGGAAGCATGACGCAGCCTCTTATCTGTATCGTTATCGGTTATGAACTTCATATGCAGGCGAAAAACATACGGAAACCGCTTCTTACTGTTCTGCTCCGCATGTGTATACTTATGGGCATTGCGTTCCTTTTAAACACTTTCCTGATTAACAAGGCGCTGCATCTGGACAAAAGTTTTCAGCTTGCCGTATATACGATGTTCCTACTCCCGCCGCCTTTTGTGATTCCGATCTATATGGGGGAATCGTCAGAGAAGCAGACGCCGATAATACTGAACACTATTTCACTGCATGTTCTTTTTTCGTTGATTGCCTTTGTGGTACTTGTTTCGATTATGTAGGAAAAGCAGATCCCAAAAATATTTATGTAATGGACTACGTTGATCACTCAAAGTAGTCCTGTGTTCGGTGATATTGCACAAAATTATGAGTGATTATTTAGAAAATATGTGCAAAGCGACTTGACAGATACAGCAAATATGCTATAATCAAATCAAGCTCCAGGGAATACCAAAGAAAATCAATCCCAAGTAAGTGTGCCGCCCCATCTACGATGCGGGAATGCGAAAAGCGATTGACGAATCATGAAAGTGAAAACAAGTCGCAAGTTAAGAGAATGAATCAGTAACTGAAGGAAGAAAGGCTGGAACGAAAGTTCAGACCGAGTAGCTCCGGATAGGAAAAGGTTCAAAAGCAAGACTAAATATAAATCGCAAGACAAAGGGCAGCTGAAAGTGATAGAAATTTCAAAAAGGTTCGCTGGAGCCCTTTTATTTCCTTTTTCGGAATAGAGCTCCGAGAAAAAAGCAGCCATAACAGCTGCTTTTTTTGTTGTGAGAAAGGATTAAGATCAGACGCTTTTTCGCTCCAACTCTGCGATATACGGGAGACTGCGTCCCTGTTCATGGACATCCATGCCGTACCCGATCAGCCAGGCATCGGAAATCTCATATCCTGAATAGGCAATCGGTACATTGATCAACTGCTGGTCGGGATTCACAAGAAGAGAGCAGACTTTGATGCTTGCGGGCTTGCGGGCTTCGAGGCTCTGAACCAGGTATGCCGTTGTCAGTCCTGTGCGGATGATATCCTCAATAATCAGAACGTGCTTCCCGGTAATGTCCAGATCGAGATCCTTGGTTATCCTGACGATGCCTGTCTGGCTTGTCGTATTGGGAATGGTTCCGATTGCAATCACATCGACCCCGATCGGGATATCAATGGCACGTGTCAGATCGGCAAAGAAATACAGAGAGCCCTTAAGGACGCCAACCACTACGAGATCTTTCCCCGCATAATCGACGCTGATCTGCCGTCCTATCCCGGTAACTTTCGTCCGCAAATCCTCTGCCGTATAAACAATTCTACGCTGTTTGAATTCCGCCATCCGTGTACCCCCTAAGAATCACTGCCCGTTTTAAAACGCTCAATCAGAGAATAGAAATCTTTCTTATATACGATTTTGACATTGGTGCCGGGATAGAGTTCACGCACCCTTTTCATTTTTTTGTTTTTCTCGGTCACGTATTTCTGGTTCATTGTAGTCAGCTCCAGATAGGTATCAAATTTGGTCAGATAGAAATCAGGGCTGAAGGCGAGCGTCACATTGCCCTCGGCATCCCACTCAACCGGGAACGTCTTGGGCTCATATTTCCAGTCTATATGATACATATCGAGAATTCGGGCAAACTCCAATTCCGCCGGATTTTTGAAAACCGGAAGATCCGACTGATGATCGATCGATTCGCTCTGCTCGCTCTCTTTTTCTATCTTCAGGCGTTCTTCGCGTTCCTGATGCAAAGCAAGAATGGCGGCAACGCATTCATCGACGGAAAGCGTTGCTGTACTTAAAGTCATATCGTAGAGCGTTACATCTGCAAGGTCTGCACCATAGACCATAGAGACAAATCGTTTGTGTTTTTTATCTGCCGTGTCAAGAACCTGAATCGCTTCCGACTCTGATATATGAAATTGCCTGCGGATTCTTGAGATCCTTACTTTTTCGGGAGCGATAATACGGATGTGCAGGGCTTTCCTGTAATCAGCAAAAATAATCTGTGAACCGAATCCGACCAGTATGGCGGATTGATTTTGTGCTAATGCAAAAAGGGATCTCTCCAATGCATCAAGATAGGTGCCGCCCACGCGCGACTGCGTCAGAAAAAATTTCGCACTTTCATTGAGCTGGTGCTGCTCGCGCGTGTCCGTGGTTTTAGCAAAAAAACGAGTAATCAGCTGACTTCGATTGATAATCTCCCAACTGAGTTTTCTAGCCAGCGCCTCTGCAATTTCATCACCGAGACTTCCCATTTGTCTGGAAATCGTCAGAATAGCCAAGTTAACTCCTCCTTGCAGTCGTCCGTACACTTAAATTATAGCATAACGGAATGAAATCATTTCTTGCATGGCCTCTTTTTTAGTCCTTCTTCGAGCATTAAATAGAAATAAATGAACATTTGTTCTATTTATTTTAAAAAGGGCTTTTATTTCCGTTAAGGGTATTGTATTATGTAACGGAAAGAACATATGTTCCTGTGGAGGCGAAAATATGATAGCACTAACGATTTTACTGGTATTAGGTATTTGCATTTTTTTGATCTGGTTTTTCGAAGCTATTATGAAAGACTGCAGCGATGAGTCATCCTGTATTGATTTACGCCTGGAAAGAAAAATAAGTGAGAAGTCTTGTGCGGCAGAGCAAATTTTGGCGGATCATCCTTACTCAAAAGTAAGTTGATAATAATAACGGAAGCAATTATTTCGTTTATATGGTTTATGCAGGCTATTCATACCCGCAACAGTTCCTGCCGGTAAGGCAGCAGTGTGATTTGCACTGTATTTATGAAAAAACATTTTCAGTTTGTGAATGAATTGAAACAATGTAATTATCGCGCTATACTTTATGAATATTTATTTTCGCAAAGTGAGTGTAAATACAGCATGAATATTGAGATCAGCCATGTCAGTAAATTCTTTGCCAAAAAAGAAGTTTTGAAGGACATCTCCCTCCAGGCCAGGGAAGGTGAAATTTTATGTCTTCTAGGACCGTCCGGTGCCGGAAAAACGACACTGATCCGTCTTGTCACAGGCGGACTCCGACCGGATTCCGGCGAAATACGAATTGGCGGACAGAAATTTCCCAACAGGGATACAATAAAAAAGATCGGTTTTATGCCGCAGGATGACGCGGTATATTCGGATCTGTCGGGACTTGATAACCTGCTGTTTTTCGGCCGGCTTTTCGGATTGTCCGGCAAAGAACTGCGCCGAAGCACAGAAGATGCACTTCACTGGGTTGATCTTGAAAAAGACAGCACCAAACTGGTTTCCCGTTATTCCGGCGGCATGAAAAAACGGCTTTCACTTGCGATTACGCTCTTACATAATCCGTCAATACTTCTTCTCGACGAACCTACCGTAGGTATTGACCCGGTCCTTCGCAAATCCATTTGGGACCGGTTTGAGAATCTGCGGCTATCCGGCAAGACTATTGTCGTATCAACACATGTCATGGATGAAGCGGTGCGCTGTCAGCGCGCCGCGCTCCTGTATGAGGGGTGTCTCATTGAAAATGACACGACGGAGAACCTTCTGTTAAAGACCCGGAGCGGCAGTCTCGAAGAGCTGTTTTTCACAGCGCACAAGAGGGGTGAAGGCTTATGAAGGGTCTCGTGATCCGCATTTTGCGGCAGATGGGTAATGACAGGAGAACGCTTGCTCTTATGATCGTCGCACCGATCCTGATCCTTTCCCTGCTTTATCTCCTCCTAGGTGAAGGCTCCTATATTCCGCGGATTGCGGTCTCGGAAAATTTCCCGGCAGCACTTATGACGGAACTCCAAAAACAGGATGTCGAGGTGACCATTCTGCCGAATGACGGGAACACCGTCACCGGAACAGATACTAATACGATTCACGATGCCCTTTTGAAGGAAAAATCGACGGACGCCGTAGTGAGTGCTGCTTCGGATGGGATTCATATCCGGATGCTTGAAGCCGGAAACTCAAAGACAGCTTCCGTTACGAACGCGCTCAAAAATGCAGCAGCTTCGGTCAGTCCGTCTTCTTCTATGAGTCTTTCCTATGTATACGGAAGAGGGGACAGCACCGCGTTCAACAGCCTCGGATTTGTGCTGCTCGGAGTTCTGTCTTTCTTCTTTGTGTTTATTATTTCCGGAATTTCCTTTGTCCGCGAACGTGAGACAGGAACCCTTGAAAGACTCATGGCAACACCAATCCGGCGTATTTCCGTTGTCGGCGGATACACGTTTGGATTCGGTATATTATCAGCAGTGCAAAGTGTCCTTATGGTACTGTACAGCCGATATGTCCTGGGGATGGAGTTTGAAGGATCGGTCTGGCTCGCCATACTTATTATGGTGCTTTTGGCTTTTACTGCGGTTTCGATCGGTGCATTCGTCTCGATATTTGCCAACAATGAGTTCCAGGTAATGCAATTTATTCCTCTGGTCGTAGTTCCGCAGATGTTCTTTTCCGGGCTGATTACGATTGATACGCTGCCATACGGCCTTGGAAATCTTTCCTATTTCATGCCGATCTATTACGGGTGCGCCGGCCTCGAGAAAGTCCTCATAAAGGGCTTCGGTATCGAAGAAGTCTGGAAAGATATTTGTATGCTGCTTGTGTTTATTTTTGTTTTCTTTGTACTCAATGTGCTTGCACTCAAAAAATACAGAAAACTGTAAATTGAAGTCAGCTAAATCAATCCTGCTGCTGATAAATCGAAGTTAATTATATCAGCCATGCCGGTACAAGCCAGTTCTTGCGGTCAATGGGAAGCAAATCACTGCACAGACAAATAACAGCCCCGCTTCCGATAAGGGTTCCGTAATGCTCGAATCCATCGGAAGCGAAAGCACTGGCATCGTCCTTCTGGTCGTCAGTTATCGGCTTCAATACATCAAAAACGGTGACCACCCCTTCCGGGTGTGAACTTTTTCTTATTTGAATCGGGTAAATTACGTTCAGCTGGCTTATGATCAGGTCGATCTCTTTTGCATTACTGTCCCTGTAATAATTCAGGGGAGGTGTCTTGCCGGCGTTCAGGAAGCTTTTGTATATTTCTGAGACAACCCAGGTCTCAAAAAAAGCGGTTGACATAGCGCCTGCTTCAAGTGCCTTCGCATCGTGCCATTTTGACAGGTAGGCGGCAAGTCCTGTGTCAAGAAAATACATCCGCGGAGACTTGACGACTCGTTTGAGCGCGCTGTTGTAGTAGGGTTCTATCAGTGCAACGATGCCGGTAGACACTAACAGGGACATCCATTGCTTTGCTGTCGGTGCTGAAATCTCGGTCTCTTTTGCGAGCAAATCGTAATTAACCATGCTGCCGGTCCTTGCGGCAGCGATACAGAGAAAGCGGTAGAACATTAAATCGTCATTCACCTGAATGAGTCCCTTAATATCTCTTCTGATAAATGTCTGTAAATAGGATGAGTAGTAATTCTCCCAGTCGACATTTTCCTGTTCATACAGAGCAGGCATGGAGCCCTTATGGATCCGTTCAAACAATGTCATCATATCAATGGGCTTCGCCTTCGGGATACGCTGCATAAGCAGCTTGGGAGACGTGGAAAACTCCGGTAAAAGGTTACCGGAAATCTCACTGTTGGAAAGCCCGGACAAGTAGATAATTCCAACACGTCCCGCAAGACTTTCACCGGCACCTTTGGATATGGGAAACATATGCGTGCCGGTAAGCCAGAAGCTGCCTTTTGTCTTGTCTGCATCAACGTATATTTTGATAAACGGTAAAAGCTCAGGTGCGTACTGTATTTCGTCAATAATGACAGGGGGGGAGTACCGCTGCAAAAACAAGGCAGGTTCGCGGACCGCAAGATCACGGATTCCCGGATCATCGAGCGTGACATATTTGCGGCCTTCTTCGGCAAGATTCCGAAGCAATGTTGTTTTGCCAATTTGCCTTGGACCGATAATCAGTAGTACAGGGAAATTGGCAGCTATATTCTTAATCGTTTGCTCAACTGTTCTTTTAATATACATGCTTGTCACCTTAATAGAATGGAAAGCGAATGCCGTTGCCTGGGTTTATGCGGATCTAAAGTCTGATTTCATTTTTGCGCGGAATACGCGTAAAGTCAATAGGCAAAAAGAACATATACTATATATTAATCATACAAAATCAAGGCGAATCTAAAGTAAGATTTTATATCTGCAATACCGGTTTTGGGGACGAATTGCGGTTGTCCGCGATGTACTAAATCAAGAACCGGTTTGTTTTCCTGCATGCTGAAGTAAAAAAGATGCCAAAATAAAATAGCGGCATATTGACAATAGTGTGCGACGCACAGTATAATCGGTCCATAGGAGGTACAACGTATGGATGACAACACGAAAATTTTAGCCAATCTGCTTCCGGAACTCAGGCGAGGCACTCTGGTCTTGAGTGTTCTGAGCCAACTAGCGGAGCCGGTGTATGGATATTCTCTTGTCCAGGACTTGTCCGGCAAAGGCGTGGAAGTAGAGGCAAATACGTTGTACCCTCTGCTTCGAAGACTAGAGAAGCAGGGACTTGTCATGAGCGAATGGGAAACAACGTCCAACAAACCAAGGAAGTATTATATGAGGAATATGAAGGGTACACAGGTCTACGGGGAACTTAAAAAACAATGGGCCGAAATGGTCGGATGCGTGAATGCATTGCTTACGGAGGAAAAGCAAAATGGATAATCAGCAATATGCCAAAGAACAAATCAACCGGTACGTATACCAGGTCTCAAGATTTCTTTTTGGGAAGAATAAGGAAGATATTGAGAAGGAAATCCGATCACTGATTGATGATATGCTGGAAACAAAATGCCAGGGCAGAGAACCGGACAAAGCAGATATAGAAGCTGTATTTGCTGAACTTGGGAAACCGAGTGTTTTGGCTGGAAAATATAATGATTCCAAAAGATACCTGATCGGACCGGATCTGTTTCCGATTTACTGGAGTGTACTCAGGATTGTGGTTCTGATTGCCCCTGCCGCCATGTTGTTAGCAAATTTAATATCAATAGTTACCGGCACATTTTCCTGGGAGAATCTTGGCGGCATATTCAGTGCTGCATTTATGTCATTTGCTGTAGTGACACTTATCTTTGCAGTGGTTGAATGGAAAGGAGTAAGTGTCGATAAACTTTTTGAAGGAAAAATTGAATTGCCGCCCGTGCCGGAGAAAAAAGCGAGAATTTCCCGCGCCAATCCAATAGTCGGTCTGATCTTTTTGTCGATTTTCACGTGTATATTCATTTTTGCTCCGCAGTACATCGGGTTCTGGACTTCCGGGCACAGCGGATACGTACCAATCTTTAATATTGCCGTAATTAAATCGGTAACGGGGCTATTTCTTATTTGCTTTGGAACCTCGATACTCAAAGAAATCTTCAAGTTGATTGAGGGCAGATACACGCTTCGGCTGATGATTGTGACGATTTTCTGCAATGCGATAAATTTGGCTTTGATTATATATATATTTCGATATTTCCCGATCTGGAATGATCATTTTCCCGGCCAGTTTCTGGCGGCCGCACAGATCACGGGCTTTTCGGAACTACAGGACAAATGGAACTTTATCACACAGAATATATTTCTGGGAGTTGTTGCTTTTGGAACGGTAATGGATACGTTGACCTGTGTTGTCAAAACACTGGTTTACGGGCTTGGCAGACAGGAAGAGTGAACTGTGTATTTGACGAAGCACATGCGAAAGGCCGTATATTTTGTATATGCGGTCTTTTTTCAACGAAAGACAAAGGGATACATTCTTTGTGTTGTGAATTTCAGGCAAAAACCTGTTATTATATATGTACTTAATTCTATTCAAACAGGCAGGGAAAAATGTCACATGTTGAAATACCTCATTCCTCCGTCAATCGGAACAATAACGAGGCCGACTATGCAAACTACAGACTGAAACACGTTATTCAAAGCGGACCGCTGATTATTGCTTTGCCGGCGGCCTTTAATTTTTTAATACTTTTTGCTGATTTGAACATTATTCAGGAACAGACGACACGGATTATTATTTTGCTCATTCGCGTGCTGTATTCATTTTGCCTTCTGCTCCTTCTGGTACGAATTAAAAAAATACGAAGTTTCCAAGTGTTCTGTAGGATCATCACCTTCTTTGAGACTGCGGGTACGGTCATTTTTCTCTATGTATTCACCCGGTACCCGCATCCTGATTTTATGATTCAAACACTAGGTGTAATTACCATTATTATTACTATTTTTCTGATTCCCAATACATGGAAAAACATGCTTATCGTCGTTGGGATAACAGAAGTATCCTTCCTTCTTCTGTCAAAATTATCACTGCCTGCCTCTGAGGTGATGAATTTCTGGGCTGGCGCCGTGTACATCACGATTGATGCCCTGTTATGTGCATTTTTTTCATGGAACAGGCAAAAATCGCAGCATATGGAATTTTTGGCTCGCCAGGAGCTGGACAGACAGAGCTCAACGGATCATCTGACACAGGCAATGACACGGCTCAAACTTGAGGAAGAAGCAGAGCGGTGGCTTCATTTTTGCCGCAGACAGGAAATACCTTTATCCCTTGTTTTTGTTGATGTTGATAATTTGAAGCCGGTAAACGACAAATATGGACACCTTGCCGGAGACAAAGTACTGTCTGAGATCGTATTTCGGATCCGTGCCTCCCTGCGGGAATCAGATATTACAGCACGATGGGGCGGCGATGAATTTGTACTGCTTCTACCGGATTCCGACCTGGAAAAGACGGCGGAGATAACCGAAATCGTTCGCCGCTCTATTGAAAGCAGGCCGTTTTTTGATGATGTAACGGTAACCTGCAGCTTTGGTGTCGCTACTATGAAGGGTACGTCTACCTTTGAGACAATGATACACGAAGCGGATGCGTTGATGTACAAAAGTAAGAAGCATGGCAGGAATCAAGTTGAATTTGTCCTGCCGGAGGACGTCTGCAATAGTGAGTGTGATGATGAAGACGCTATGGCACACTAATGAGAGGCGATGCAAATATGTCATATAATGGACATATGACAACCGGTACGAGACAGCCGGGAATCGATTGTTATAACCGCCGCATGAGCGGTTCAGGAGGTTTGTATGGGTGAAAACAGCACTGGCCGTATGGATATTGCAAGCCGTATACGCGAACTGCGTGAATCTGTCGGAAAGACTGCCGAACAGACAGCAGATCATTTGGGGATCGGGCTTGCGGAATACAGGAGCTTTGAATCCGGCAGCCTTGATGTGCCAATCAGTGTTTTATATGAAATTGCGGGACATTTCGGCGTAGATCTGACGGATCTAATGACAGGCAAATCACCGAACCTGCAGCAGTTTTGTGTTGTGCGTGACGGTAAGGGCCCTGAGATTGAACGCTTCCCTGGATACCGCTTTCAGAGTCTCGCGTTTGACTTTCAGAACCGTTCGTTCGAACCGCTCCTTGTAACACTTGATCCGGCTAAAAATCGCAGCATCGGGTTGGTCACACATGCAGGGCAGGAGTTTAACCTGGTCCTGACCGGACGCGTACGGGTTGTTCTCGGGGGCCGATCGGTTGATCTGGGCGCAGGGGACAGTATTTTTTTCGATCCGGCGATTCCGCATGGTCAGCTCGCTTTGGACGAGGCTTCTGCCAGCTTCCTGACAGTGATTTCACGTGACAGCCTGTCAGAATCCCAGGAGAAAAAGGAGCCGCTATGCTGAACCGTTTTTTGCCGCGGGAATCTTTTGCATCCTATGAAGATTTCCTGGAAAATTATAAAGTGAACGTACCGGAGGCATTCAATTTTGCTGTGGATGTCGTGGATGCCTGGGCAAAAACGGACCCGGATAAATCTGCACTGGTCTGGTGCAACGACGAAGGCGATGAGCGCCGTTTTAGCTTTGGAGATATCTCCCTTGAAAGTGCCAGAGCCGCCGCCGCGTTTTCACGTCTTGGCATCAAAAAAGGCGATGCTGTCATGCTGCTTCTGAAAAGGCGCTGGCAGTTCTGGATATATGCCCCTGCCCTGATGCGTTTGGGTGCGGTATATATTCCTGCCACCATCCAGCTCACAAAGAAGGATATTGTGTACCGCTGTGCGGCCGCTTCCGTAAGCGCAATTATTTCGATTACAGAAAAAGATATTGCAGAGGCCGCTGCAGAAGCCCTGCCGGAATGCCCCGATGTCCGTGCAGCGGCATTTGTACGTTCCGACCCGAAGGCCGAAGCTTTGGAACCGGTTTTCGTTCCGCATGACGGATGGCTCGATTTGAACGATTTGATCGCGTCGGTTTCCGATGAGGAGGCGAAGGCTTTTCGTGATGTAAGGCCATTGGCCGGCGGACAGGATCCGATGCTGCTGTATTTTACATCGGGTACTACCGGAATGCCCAAGATGGTGCTGCATGACTTCAATCATCCTCTCGGACATATTGTTACGGCCCATTACTGGCAGCAGCTCGGGCCCGATGACCTTCATATCAGTGTTGCCGATACAGGATGGGCCAAGTGCGGCTGGGGCAAAATTTACGGTCAGTGGATCTGCGGGGCTGCCAATTTCGTCTATGATATGGATCGCTTTGATTCGGCCCGATTAATGGAGAAACTCTCGGTTTATAAGGTGACTACGTTTTGTGCGCCTCCTACAATCTACCGGTTCATGATTCAGGAGGACTTATCGATGTATGACCTGTCTTCGCTGAGGCTGGCTCTGACGGCCGGCGAACCTTTGAACGCGGAGGTTTTTAATCGTTTCAAGGCGGCTACCGGACTTGCTATCCTCGAAGGATTCGGCCAAACCGAGGGCTCGGTTCTGTGTGCCAGCTTTCCCTGGGATGCACCGCGCCCGGGATCAATGGGCAAACCATCGCCTCTATATCAGCTGGATATAATTGATGATAATAACGAATCCTGCCCTCCCGGCACGGAAGGACGCGTTGTCGTCACCGGACTCGAAAGCAGCCAGCCGATCGGCCTGTTCTGCGAATACTACCGGGATAAAGATGCTACCAGCCGTGTCCGGCATGACGGTATTTATGAGACCGGCGATGTTGCCTGGCGTGATGAAGACGGATTCTACTGGTATGTCGGACGGTCTGACGACGTGATCAAATGTTCCGGATACAGAATCGGACCTTTTGAGGTTGAAAGCGCCTTGCAGACACACCGGGCCGTGCTTGAATGCGCGATTACCGCATCACCGGATCCCATCCGCGGCCAGGTGGTCAAAGCGACGATTGTTCTTGCCCGCGGTTACACGCCTTCTGATGATTTGATCAGGGAGCTTCAGAACCACGTAAAGCACACAACGGCCCCTTATAAGTATCCCAGAATCATCGAATTTGTGGATGCGCTTCCGAAGACAACCAGCGGGAAAATCAGACGGGTTGAAATTCGCGGTAAAGATGAGAAGAAAGACGGGACGTAATAGCGTATTATATAGAGTAAGTATAGAACTCATCCGAAACAGTTTTTGAAAAGGAGTGTTTATATGGAGTACATGGCGAATTCTGACCGGTATAACAAAATGATTTACAGACGCTGCGGCCGAAGCGGACTGAAACTGCCTGCAATCTCTCTGGGGATGTGGCACAATTTCGGCGATGTGACCCCTTTTTCCAATTGCCGCGAGATGATGCTCGGAGCTTTTGATCTGGGAATAACGCACTTTGACCTGGCAAACAATTATGGCCCGACTGCAGGATCTGCTGAGGAATCTTTTGGAAAAGTAATTTCCGGAGAACTCAAAGGGTACCGTGACGAGCTTGTAGTATCAACAAAAGCAGGCTACTATATGTGGCCGGGGCCCTATGGTGAATGGGGCTCGAAAAAGAGCCTTGTGTCGTCCCTTGATCAAAGCCTCAAGCGTATGAAGCTTGATTATGTTGACATTTTCTATCACCATCGCCCGGATGCAGAGACACCAATGGAAGAAACGGCGGATGCGCTTGCTCATCTTGTAAGACAGGGCAAAGCGCTGTACATAGGTATTTCCAATTATTCACCGGAGCAAACCGCGCGGATGATTGAACTGCTGGACAGTAAAGGGGTGCATCTTTTGATTCATCAGCTTTCCCACAGCATGCTTGGACGTCAAAACGAGCCGGTATATGATGTGCTGGAACAAAAGGGCGTTGGTTCCATTGCCTTTTCACCTTTGGCGCAGGGTCTTCTGACTGACCGGTATCTGAACGGAATTCCGGAGGATTCCCGTGCGAAAGGCAGGAGCGTTTTCCTGACTGAGGCGAGCATTACCCCGGAGAAAATGCATAAGGTAACAGCCCTGAACGATCTGGCACAGGAACGCGGGCAGGCACTGTCCCAAATGGCGCTTGCATGGGTATTGCAGCGCGCGACTTCTGTAATCATCGGCGCGAGCCGGCTCCAGCAGATCGTGGAAAACTGTAAGACGATTGAGAATACTGCATTTTCCAAGGAAGAATTGGAAAAGATCGAGCAAATTCTGAATGGCTGACCAATGCGTCGGCAATTTCATTATCATTGAAAAGGATATCAGTAATGGATTATTCGGCAAATTCTGACCGCTACAACAAGATGGTCTACAGACGCTGCGGCAAAAGCGGATTGAAACTACCGGCGATTTCGCTCGGGATGTGGCGCAATTTCGGCGATGTAAGCTCCTTGACGAACGGCCGTGAAATGATACTTGGTGCATTTGATCTGGGAATTACTCATTTTGATCTGGCAAACAATTATGGCCCGTGTGCTGGATCGGCTGAGGAAACCTTCGGAAAAGTGCTTTCCGAAGAACTCAGATCTTATCGTGATGAGTTGGTGATTTCTACAAAAGCCGGCTATTATTTGAGGCCGGGCCCGTACGGTGACTGGGGTTCCAGGAAATATATCCTATCATCTCTGGAACACAGCCTCAAAAGCATGAACCTGGATTATGTGGATATTTTCTACCATCATCGTCCGGATCCTGATACACCGATGGAAGAGACAGCGGAAGCGCTCGCTCAGGTGGTTCGCCAGGGTAAGGCACTCTATGTCGGGATTTCCAATTATTCCCCGGAACAGACAGCGCGGATGATCGATATTTTGAACGGTATGGGGGTACATCTGCTGATTCATCAGCTTTCCCACAGTATGCTGGGACGTCAGAATGAACCGGTTTATGATGTTCTTGACCAAAAAGGGGTGGGATCAATTGTCTTTTCGCCTCTTGCGCAGGGGATTCTTTCAAACAGATACCTGCATGGCATTCCGGAAGAGCCACGGTCAAAATCCAGGCAGGGACTTTGCTCAGAGTCGTGTATTACGCCTGAGATGATGATAAAAATAGAAGCACTGCACGATCTGGCTCAGGAACGTGGCCAGGGTTTGTCGCAGATGGCGCTGGCATGGGTACTGCAGCGCGCTACATCCGTCATCATCGGTGCAAGCCGCCTGTCCCAGATCAGGGAAAACTGTCAGTCGACAGAGAATCTCGCGTTTTCAAAAGAGGAAAACGATAAAATAGATGCAATACTGAATGGTTGATGTGCGGCTCAAAAGAGCCCGACGGGCAGCTGCACAAAGAAAATGGACATAATATATAAGGATGGAATCGTAAATGACGGAATACAAACTCATAGCACTCGACTTGGATGGAACGGCCTTGAATGATGGCGGATGGCTGTCGGATATGACGCGAAATGCTATTAGCAGTGCCGTTTTGGCCGGGTTTCTTGTGGTTCCGACTACAGGACGGACCCTGGCAGAGATTCCGGATGAAATTCTGGCGATTCCGGGCATCCGGTATGCTATCGTTTCAAATGGTGCAAGCATTATGGATCTAAAAAATGATGAGGAAATTTATTCCGATCTCATTTCCCTTGATTCGGCAAAAATACTCTTTGACTTACTATATGCACAAAATGTCGCTTTTCAGGCATACAGCGAAGGCGTTTCGTTTTGTGATGAGCGGTTTATGGCAGAAGTTGTAAACTATTTTGGCGGGCGGGATAAAAATTATTACTGGCTTGCCGAGAGAATTCGCTTTGTTAAAAACCTGCCGGCATATTTTGAAAAAGCTAAAAGGCATATCGAAAAAATTACGGTGAACCGGTTAATTGGCGAGGACCGCATCATGATTGAGCAGGCCCTTGCCGAAATTTCTACGGTTGTAACAACTTCGTCCGATCCCCGGAACATGGAGATCAATTCCGCAACAGCCAACAAAGGTTCAGCTCTTCTTGAGCTCAGCAGCGGACTGGGTATTCTGCCCGAGCACATCATGGCTATCGGCGATGGTAATAATGATATAGAAATGCTTTCAGTTGCCGGTTTTTCTGTAGCAATGGGTAATGCTGAGCCGGGCGCCAAACAAGTCGCTTCCTATGTCACTGTTTCCAACAACGACGACGGAGTTATGGTAATATTTCGTAAATTTCTTGGAATAGGAATATAGGTCCACTCACCCGAGGACATGGGAGCGAAAGGAATAGACCCACTCACAGTTGTCCAACCACTCCCAGGAACAGTATCGTATTGTCGGTCTCGTCGTATATTGCAAACAGGAACGGACGGTCTGCTGTGAAGTTCTTCTGCCCGTCATCCAACGATGCCGACGCTGTGGTCATTATGGGTTCGGTTATAGCCGCCGCTTCGGCGCCTTTTTCATCGACCCGGATGTAGCACTTATGGAGAATATCGGAGATGCAGAGTGAGTCATCTGATCCGGTCATGCCTTTGAATTCAGCCTTATCCGGATCGAAGGCGAGATTCATTCCCAGGGTCTGCATTGTCTGGCGCATGGATGTATCAAAGGTAAATTCGTATTTGGGCAGGGCGAGCTTGACTTTTGTCCCTGCGAGGTCCGCGGCGGCAGATGCAAAACCGGTGGCAGCAAGGTCGTTCATTACTGCAGTGACATCCTGACCATCAGTGGGAAGGATAAAGGCCATTGAGTAAGGACTTTCGGATTTCGCCGCGGTACCCGTAAAAGGCAGTGAAATCATCTGATAGGAAGGTGTCTCGGAATAGAGCATTTCACGTTTGTCATGCATGAATGCCACAGAGGCATCTTTTTGGGATCCGTGAAAGACCTGGTCATAATTTTCTCCGGCTGTAAAAGGAATCTCCCAGTCCCCAAGAAAATAAAGAGTGTTAACCAGGACAAGTCTTGTGTAGGGATCCAGAGGTTCAGGATTCATCTCGGGAATTTTGCCGTTTGTCTTGTCGCTGGCCCATTTATTGATGGAGTCTGTTGCGCCGGCGGCATCATTTTGAAAATCAACAAGAAAAGCATCGGTCATGAAGTTGTCTGTGCAGGATTTGATAAATGTATCGCAGAAGGAAAAATCCTTCTGCATCCAGATGGAATTGGAAGCTGTCATATCGTTTGTGTTGGCGCGCCACATGAGCTGCTTGCAGGAGGAAAGAATATCTTCATCAGAAAGAGAGGACATCGACAGTGCTGTTTTCATCTCTTCCGCGGTTGCGCCCACGGCACCTGTACGGGTCATAAGTATGGCGAGTTCAAGGCTTGCCGGTGAAATGGCCAGATTCCCGCCATTGTAAAGAAGGGAGGCGGCGGTCCAGCCATAGTGATTTATTCCGGTGACAAATGCGTCAGGGAATGCTGCTATTTTCTGGGCTGTGAGCGTCGCTTTATAGGAAGCGGTTGCTTTGATGACATTGCCATTCATGATAGCAGTGATTTTATCAAAACCGTTGTCTTTTGCTGTGCAGGCTGCTGTTGTAAGAAGCATCGTGGTCATAAGTACGAGGGCAATAATTTTGGAAAAATGTTTCATCATAATAATGACCTCCCTTTCAGTACATATTATAGTTAATCTTTGTGATATTGTTATGAACATTAAAGTTGGAGCATATAGTTTCTGACGCGTTGCGCTTTTTCGGGTCGCCTTGTACACTGTTGAAAGAAGATACGTGCGAGTTCAATAAAGCGCTGCCCTTCTATCATTAAGACGAATCAAAAGCGCTGATTGTTGCAGAAAATGGAAATATATATTTTTATATATTTTGAGGAGGATCAAAATGGACGTTCATTCGGAATATGTCTGGCGCAGGAAACTGGAGAACCTTGCCGGTAAGCTCCAACAAAACATGATGGATGCATTTATTGTCGATTCAAAAGAAGAGATCCTTTTTCTCTTGGACTCTATGATGAAGCCGGGAAGTTCCGTATCCTCGGGGGGATCCATGTCGCTTTTGGAAACAGGGGTTCTTGAGTATCTTAAAGGTGATAAATTTGCTTACTTTGACCGGAACTATCCGGAGGGTAAGACTCCTGAAGAGGCCGCCGCGGCTTACCGCGACGCTTTCTTTGCTGACTACTATTTTACCTCTACCAATGCCGTCACTGCAGACGGATGGTTATACAATGTCGACGGCCGCGGCAACCGCGTGGCTGCGATGATTTACGGACCGACGAATGTCATCATCATATGCGGAAGAAATAAGTGGACTGCCGATCTGGACGCTGCGATTGAACGTAACCGCGAAATCTCTGCCCCGGCCAATTGCGTCCGTCTGAACAAGAAAACGCCCTGCACCGTCTCAGGAAGCTGTGAAGACTGTAAGAGTTCTGACCGCATCTGCAACGAGTACACATTGATTAAGAGAAATCTCCCGAAGGGTCGGATTAAAGTGATCCTTCTCAATTTTGAAGCGGGTTATTAATGAGTGGTTTTTACGAATAGAAAATGGATTTATTTTATGAATGAGCAGGAGGTATTCTTTGTATGAAAAAGGATAATGTCATTATTTCCGCACTGTCTGTCGGCATTGTTGTGGTGGTTGCCGTGACGGCTGTGTTTCTTTTCCAGAACAGCAAAAAAATCACGGACACAAGCCAGTCTACAACTGCGGCAACGGTAATCACGGTACAGACTACAACAGTACCTGCCGCATCGGAGTCCACCGTTCCGGCAGCACAGACAGCAGCGACGACTGCCGCAGTGACTGCAAAGCCTACAAAGACGCCAAAGGAAACCAAAGCTGATAATACGGCAACACCTTCACCTTCACCGGAGATAGCTGTTGAGGATGGAACCTATAATGCATATGTCATTGAAGCATCAACAAACGCTGCCGATAAAAAGTCCCAGGGAACGATATCGGTACAACTGGCGAAAATTTACATGGGAGAAGAAGCGGTAGCCCAGGCGAAAGCAGACGGGAATGCTGATTTAATCGAAATCGATGAAAACGGCGTCGAATATATACCCAATGACTATTATATCAGCGATTCGAACAAAGAGATTATTGTGCTTCCCGTCAACAAGAACTGCAGTATTCGGGTTATCCCGCATGATGGCCCTGATGCAACATCAGAGGATTATTGTGTTGACGGTACACTGCAGAACCTTGCGGATGATGCTGCGGAATACCAGAGGTTTGCGACGATTACGGTGACAGGCGGACAGGTAAGTTATGCAGGAGAATTTTATCTCCCGTAAGTATGCGGACCGGTGCAGGAAAGTCTGCGACGATCAGGATGATGACGGCTGCCTTTAGCCGTTGGAGGCTTTGGCCCGGATATCATCCGTATCGACCCGTATAAGACAGACGCGCTTCAGTGCCTGCGGAGAAAAGACGTGTTCCGGTGTGCCGGTATACGCCTCCATTAATTTGTTGAGGGCGGCTTCTTTTTCGATTGCATCTTCCAGAATAAAGGCGCGGCCGAATCCGATGACACTGGTGAAATGTGTTGTCCATTTACACGGGGAGTCGGCTGATTCAAGTGCATAATCTATGACTACTTCCACGCATACACGGTTGTTTTGAGAAAGAATGTCAATCTTTCTGCCTTCCAGTGCACAATGAAGGTAGAAACTTTTACCGGCATACGTGTAATTCATCGGGACCACATAGGGCTGCCCGTTGTCTGACAAGCCAAGATGGCATACGGAAGCCTTTTGTAAAAGCTGCTCAATTGTTAAAGGGTCGGTAATTTCTTTCAGGCTGCGGCGCATGGGATGTCTGTCCATATTTTCACCATTCTTTCTGTCAAAATGTCTGCATATCTGCAGGGAAAGAATTTTACTTTTTCAGTTTACCTGTTTTTTCGGAAAATGGAAAAAAATATTCTTAAAATTGTAAATTACATATTGACAGGACACATTCGCAGTATTATTGTATTAAGTACGCAGTACAGCAACACAGTAATACAATATTTAGCGGGATCTGGATTATATATTTGCTCCAGGCACATGATTTTCATAAGAAAGGAGACAAAAGTGGAAAATTATTTCGATTCAAACACGCCGATTTATCTTCAGCTTGTAAAGCTTTTTACAATACGGATTGCAGGGGGAGAATGGAATCCGGGAGACCGCGTAATGAGCGTTCGCGATCTGGCGGTTACGTTCAAAGTAAATCCGAATACCGTTCAGAGAGCTCTGGCTGAACTCGAAAGAGACGGTCTGGTGTATACAGAGAGAACGAGCGGGCGGTTTATTACGGGCGAGAAAGAAAAAATCCTCGAGGCGCGGTCCAGTCTGGCTGACCAGAAAATTGCGGATTTTGTCAAACAAATGAGGCAGCTCGGGTACAGCCGGGAACAGTGGTTAGCTCTGGTAGAGGAAACAATGAAGAAGGAGAACACTTGAAATGAGTATCATTGAAATTCAAAATCTGAACAAGAAATTCGGCAGTAATGCTGTCCTGAATGATCTGTCCCTGAATCTTGAGGCCGGCAAAATTATAGGCCTTCTGGGTCCGAACGGCTGCGGAAAATCAACGCTTCTCAAAATTATGGCAGGTCTGACAAGTGACTATGATGGGAAGGTTCTTTTAGACGGTCACAGCCCCGACATGCACACCAAGGCGATATCGTCGTATCTTCCTGAAAAGACGTACTTAAGCGGATGGATGCGTCCTTTGGATGCATTCGATATCTTTGCTGATTTTTACACGGACTTTGACCGGGTAAAAGCAATAGAAATGCTCAGGCAGTTTCGGCTGGAAGAAAAAATGCCGACGAAGAATATGTCGAAGGGCATGCAGGAAAAGCTGCAGCTGATCCTGGTTATGGCGAGAAAATCCAAAATCTACCTACTGGATGAACCCATGGGCGGCGTAGATCCTGCGACAAGAAGTTCGATTCTGGATGTGACATTAAAACAGTATTCAGAAGATGCACTCATGATTTTCGCCACGCATTTGATTGCAGATGTCGAAAAGATTTTTGACAGCGTTATTTTCCTCGGCTTCGGCGAGCTCAAGCTCTTCGAAGAGGTAGATGTTATACGCGAAAAATACGGCAAAAGTGTTGATGAATTATTCAGGGAGGTATTTGCATGTTCAGTAAGCTTGTAAAACATGAATTTCGTGCAACAGCGCGTATAATTCCTTTTGTATATTTAGTCACGATTTTTCTGGCTCTTGTGCACGTCATAACAGCGAAACTTAATCTTGGTGCAGTCTCAAAAATCTCTCTGGTCCTTATGGTCCTGATGTGCTTTGCGCAGGTGGCGATTGCCTTTGTCCTGGTTATCTGGCGTTATTACAAGAATCTGTATTCTCCGGAAGGCTATCTGACACATACACTTCCTGTCCATCCTTCACAGCTCCTTTGGAGCAAGCTTCTGGTGGGTTTTATCTGGACCGCCCTGAGCTACCTTGTTGGTGCGGTCGTTTTTGTAGGCGTGATGATGGCGGATTTTTTCAAATCAGCAGACCAGCTTGCCGAAATTTCCAAGATATACCATGCTTTCCTGGCACAAACCGGCCTTGATAAATATGAGGCGGCTATGTGGATTTTTGTGATCGGCATGATGCTGCTCTCGATTGTGCTGCTCCTGACAGAAGCTTACTTTGCGATCACGGTCGGCAATCTTTCAAAGCTCCACTCACTGGGAATTGGCGGTCCGATTCTTGTATATTTTGCCGAATATATCTCGCTTCAGATTGTAGCGACGGTTGCAACTCTGTTTATTCCATTGGGAATCAGAATCACTTCATCCGGGAATGAACTTCTCGGGTTTAAGCTGGTAACCCAGAATATGTTTTCACAGATATCTACCAATTTCAACTCGGCCGGGGCTTCCGGTGCTGGAACCGATTCAGGAATCATCGGAATCGCGTACTACATTCTTATTCCATTCATTATGGTCGGACTTCTTTGTTGGACCGCACGGATCATTACCCGTCACACAAGCGTAAAGTAAAGAGCCATATCCGGTTTAGTACCGGCCCCTGTCTGCGATTTTTGTTTTTCGCAGTGCGGGCGCCGGTATTTGACTCAAATTACATACACAGATTACCCTCGTGGTTGTAGAATATAAACAGGATAATCCGGGCGACCCGTACGAGACGGGCTCACAATAATCGGGTAATATTTTGTGTCTTAAATAAAGGAGAAAAAATGGCTGAGAATAAGAAAAAAAAGAAGTGGGTCAAATGGGTGGTCATCGGTTGTGCGGCCCTCGTCATCGGAGCGATTTCCTTTGCGGTATACCAGGCATCCGTACGGGCGGCTCAGGCACTTTTGGTATCGTCTAAAGATGTTATAGCTGAAAAAGGCGACATTTCTGTGGTTGTTCAGGCGAGCGGTTCGCTGAAACCTTCCTCATCGACGAGCGTGTATGCGCCGCTCATGGCTGAAGTCGGCGCGCTTTCCACCCAAAATGGCGATGCCGTGAAAAAAGGCGATGTACTCTTTGTCCTGATAAACAACACTATTGATGATGAAATTGCGGCCCTGCAGGCGAATCTTACAACCCAGGATTCACAGCTTCTTATGGCTGACAAATCAAAAAGTTCGAAAATACTATCCCCTGTATCAGGCCGCGTAAAAGCTGTTTATGCAGTGCCCGGACAGGCCGCCGCCTCAGCCATGCAGATGAATAGCGGTCTGATTCTTCTTTCTGCGGATGATAAAATGGAACTGCGTTTTGTGCCGGTATCCGCCGTCGCTGCAGGAGATCCGGTTACCGTAGCTATCGGGGATCAATCTGTCGAAAGCACAATACAAACGTATATTAACGGGGAGGCATCCGTTCTGCTGACAGATGACTCATATGAGCTAAGCACATCTGCTCAAGTCACAGCAAAAGACGGTACGGCACTCGGTGAGGGAACGCTTCTGGTCCACATGCCGTATTATGTCACAGGTTCGGAAGGTGTTGTGTCTTCAATCTCCGTGGCTGTCAACGATATGGTTTCTACGGGAGATACGCTGATCAAGCTTGAGAATTCGGTATATTCTGCATCATACATGCAGCTTCTGGCATCCCGTCAGAATACACTCGACCAGCTGTCCGCGAAGCTTGCCAAAAAAGAACAGCTTACCGTCCGCGCTCCGCAGGATGGCGTGATTGAGAATTTGAATGCAACACAGGGCACAAGCGTTCCGGAAGGATCCGCACTTTTTTCCATCGGATCAACCGCTGCATTTGAGATTGTGGTTGCGGTCGACGAACTTGATATTGCCAATATTCTTGTCGGGCAGACAGCAAATATTGCGCTTGATGCACTGGCCGGAGCCACGTTTACCGGAAAAGTCACACGAATATCCGGTACCGGCACCTATTCAAACGGCATGACAACCTATGATGTAACAATCCTTGTTGACCAGACAGATAAGATTCTATCGGGTATGAGTGCCCGGGCGGATATACTTGTCGCGTCCCATAAGGGGGTCCTTCTGATTCCAGTATCTGCAATTAAGACAATAGATGGCGAGAAATACGTAATGGTTATGCCGGCACCGGGCTCTAAAGATGCGGCAGCATCATCGGAAGGCGTACAGACCAGGATTACCGTCGGTCTTTTCAACAGCACGCAGGCTGAAGTTCTTTCCGGAATCCAGGAAGGGCAGTATGTAAAGGATCTTGCCGCGGCTACTGGTTCTTCCAACTTTATGTTTGGCAACAGGAATTCCAACACAGCAGGGACATCATCATGATAGAACTCAAAAAAATCAGTAAAACCTATATTCTGGGCGGGGATACCGTTCACGCCGTCGACGAGCTTACCCTCACGATTGAGGAGCATGAGTTTGTGGCAATCATCGGAGCTTCCGGCAGTGGAAAGTCTACTTTGATGAATATCATCGGTTGCCTCGATACTATCGATGAAGGGCAGTATCTGCTGCGCGGCCAGGATATCTCTTCCTATACCGACAGACAGATGTCGACACTAAGGAACAGGGAAATCGGGTTTGTGTTCCAGCAGTTTAACCTGCTGCAAAAACTGACAGCCCTTGAAAATGTGGAGCTTCCGCTGATATATCAGGGAATGGGGCTTTCACAGAGAAAAAAGAGATCTGTCGAGGCACTTGTACGCGTAGGTCTCGAATCCCGTATGCACCACAGGCCGAATCAATTGTCCGGAGGCCAGCAGCAGAGAGTTGCCATTGCCAGGGCCATTGTAACCAGACCTGCCCTGATTCTGGCAGATGAACCTACCGGCAACCTTGATTCCCGATCCAGCAAAGAGATTCTGGAACTCCTGCATGAGCTATATGAAGCGGGGAATACCGTTCTCCTGATCACACATGACATTCATACCGCTTCGGAGGCCAAGCGTCGTGTGCGCCTGGTTGACGGCCGCATCGTGATGGACAGTAAGTACGACGATGAGGCTGCTTATTTGGCCGAAGAGGAAAGAGCTGAAAAAATGCATAGGGAGGCGATGAAGATATGAAGCTTACACAAGCTGTCAAAATGGCCTTCTCTGCCATACTCAGCAATAAAATGAGATCGTTTCTAACGATGCTGGGCATTATTATCGGCGTCCTTTCCGTAACGCTTCTGGTAGGGATTGTCCAGGGGGCGACTGATTCTGTAACAGCCCAGCTTCAAGGCCTCGGAGGAAACAAGCTGATGGTTAGTATCACCAGCCCGAAGGCTACCTATATAACACTTGAGGATCTGACAAATCTGCAGAACAAGGACGGGTTGGGGCTGATCGCACCGACTATCCAGGGCGCGGATAAAGCCAAGGTGGATGGCAAAATTTCCGCGGCCAGTATTTCCGGTGTTACGGATGCCGCACAGATTGTTGACGGTATTACTGTTGTCAATGGACGGTTTATTCAGCAAAGTGACAATCAGAACCGTCTCAATGTCGCAGTCGTCGGTGCGAAAATCGCCAAAGACCTGTTTGGACATACGGATGTTGTCGGCAGCAGCTTTACTATGCTTGGCCGTTCCTTTGAAATTGTCGGCGTACTCAAAGAGGATGGGACGACATCCATGAGTTCACAGGATTCAACAGTATATATCCCCATCAGCACAGCTTCCCGGCTTATGAATCAGACTTCGATCCGATCCTTCAACGCAGCCACTATCTCATCCGGCACAGTTGATCAGGGTAAAACAGCCCTTGAGAATTTTCTTGGCTCCAAAATCAAGGCTTCGTCTGACAACAGTGAAGACAAGGGTTACACCATCTTCAATATGGGTGATATTCTCAGTGCTTTTGACAGCATAATGGGTACCATGTCCCTTCTGTTGGGCGGTATCGCCAGCATTTCACTGATTGTCGGCGGTATCGGAATCATGAATATTATGCTGGTTTCGGTAACGGAGAGAACGCGGGAAATCGGAATCAGGAAAGCTATTGGAGCACAGCACTCTGATATTCTGATTCAGTTTCTGATTGAGGCTGTCTCCATTTCGATAACCGGAGGTCTGATTGGCATGCTCATGGGGGCTGGATTGCTTCAGGTTTTAAGTAGTATCATGGATTTACAGTTACACTTGTCTGTATCGGTTTCTGCCCTGGCACTTGGATTTTCCCTGGCTATCGGCGTGATTTTCGGAATATATCCGGCAAACAAGGCAGCCAAGCTCAAACCAATCGATGCACTTCGCTACGAGTAAAGTACTAACCGGAACAACCGGGGCCTAAGTGGCCGGAAACGGTGGTCATGGTACACAAAAAAGAACAGAATTATTCATCCCGGATTCCCGCGCATGTGCATGCGTGTATGGAGCTTTTGGCTCAAAGCGGTTATGAGTCCTATTTGGTCGGCGGTGCTGTGCGGGATTTACTTCTCGGCAGCACCCCGGCTGATTTTGATTTGGCGTCTAATGCGACCCCGGCACAGATGATTGAGGTTTTTAAAAATTTCAAGACATTGCCGACCGGCGCCGCCCACGGAACGGTAACAGTAATTCACTCCGGAAGACCTGTCGAAATCACTACCTATAGGGTAGACGGTGCTTATTCGGATTCCCGCAGACCGGATAACGTACTGTTCAGCGGCTCGCTCGAAGAAGATGTGAAACGGCGCGATTTCACAATCAACGCCCTTGCAATGGACAGATATGGACAAATCATTGATTTTGTCGGCGGGCAGGAGGATCTTTCCAATCGAATCATCCGCTGTGTCGGCGACCCGAATCTTCGCATGCAGGAGGACGCACTGCGCATATTGCGTGCACTTCGTTTTTCCGCTGTACTCGGGTTTCCCGTCGAGGAAAAAACGCGCCGCAGCCTTTTTACTTATAAAAAACTTCTGGTACGTGTATCGGCAGAGCGAATCTGGACGGAGTTATCCGGCCTGATCTGCGGAAACTGGGCGGACCGGGTACTTTCCCATTATATAAATATCCTTGGAGTTGTGATTCCGGAAATACTGCCGATGAAAGGATTCCAGCAGCACAACCCCCATCACAGTTATGACGTGTGGGAGCATACAGTCAGAGCGGTTATGAATACGCCCCCGCAGAGAAGTATCCGTCTGGCTGCCTTGTTTCATGACAGCGGGAAACCGGATACTTTCGTTATGGACGCCGAAGGCATAGGTCACTTCAATGGACATCAAAAAATCAGCCGGGACATTGCGCACAATGTTCTTGTTCGGCTGAAGTCGGACACACGGACCAGGGAGCAGGTAGAGACCCTTGTCCTTTGGCATGATATCAATTTTGAGCCGTCCGAAAAAATAATCCGCCGCCGTCTGAACCAGTTCGGGGAGCTTATGTTCAGGGACCTTCTTGCACTCAAGCGCGCGGATACACTTGCACAGTCGGAAAAAAGCCTGTACCGTCTCGAGGAGCAGGCGCATATACAAGAGCTATTGGAGAAAATCCTCGCAGAAAACGCCTGCTTCTCGATGAAGGACCTTGCACTTGACGGGAAAGACCTGTTGGCGATTGGCGCTGCACCCGGGCAGAAAATCGGGGAAATATTACAGGCGGCCCTGTCCGCGGTAATAGACGGCGAACTGGCCAACGACCAGGGGACGCTGCTTGGCTTCGCCCGGAAACTGCTTGCCGATGACGCAGAAATAATACGTGGCGGCAACACTTAGGCAGCCGCGCTTTTTCGACAGGAGTCATGGTACAATGGGAAACACATAAATCCATTGCAGGAGCGTATTATCATGAAAATCATTGATTGCCTGAACAGTAAGCCGGTTACCCTTTCTTTTGAAGTTTTTCCGCCTAAAACAGATGACGGCTATGAAAGTGTCGCTCAGGCCGTGACGGCGCTGTCTGCTCTCACTCCCGATTATATATCCGTTACGTACGGAGCCGGTGGGGGCACCTCACAAAACACTGTCCGAATAGCATCTGAAATTGAAGGCAAACTTGGAACTACTGCTTTGCCGCACTTAAGCTGCGTTTCTTCTTCAAGGCAGGAAGTGGCATATCTTCTCGATCAAATGGAGAAAAACGGCCTAAATAATGTTCTTGCACTGCGTGGTGACCGTCCTCCCGTAATTCCGGGCGCTGCTTCCCCCGTGTATGATTATCAGTACGCATTTCAACTCGTTGAAGACATTAAGGCAAGAGGGAATTTCTGCATAGGCGCGGCCTGTTATCCGGAAGGGCATGTCGAGTGTGAAAACAAGGCTATGGATCTGTTGTATTTGAAGGAGAAAGTTGACCGAGGAGTTGATTTCCTTGTTACGCAGATGTTTTTTGATAATAACGTACTTTACAGTTTCCTTTATCAGGCGTACCGCAAAAACATTCAGGTGCCGGTCGTTGCGGGCGTGATGCCTGTTACTGCAGCCAAGCAGATTCAGCGGATCAGTCAATTGTCCGGTGCATCTCTGACACCCCGGTTCAAAGTTATCCTTGATAAATGGGGACATGATCCGGAGTCAATGAAACAGGCCGGGATAATATACGCAACAGAGCAGATTATAGACCTCGTGGCAAACGGAGTGAGAGGTATTCATATATACACAATGAATAAGCCGGATGTTGCAAAGAAGATTCAAGAAAATCTTGGAAGTCTCCTTTCCTGAAATATTGGGTTGTACAATAATAACAGGAATATATGGGCGGTATATTTTGGATGAGTGAAAATTCTTCAAAATATACCGCTTTCTATTAATTTGCCATTTACAGTAAAAAAGTTGGGCAGACTGGTCTAATTGAAATTTGAAAATCAAGACTTTATCCCTATAACGACACAATTGATCAACAAAGAGGCGTCTGAAAAGACGCCTCTTTTGTTTTTCTGCTCTGATATCAACAAATACTGCCGCTATCGGGCAAAAAAGAATAAAAAAGACACATTTCAACATGATTTTCTTTCCGTAGGACGCTCGGGAAAGAAAAAAGAGTATGCTTCGCAAGCCATCCCATATACATTCTATGCCAAAAAGGCGGAAAAATGGAGAAAATGAATCAATCTTCACATTTACGTCACAGTTCATTAATCAATTGCGACAAGAATGTGGAGGAAATGGGTGGTATCATGTAGATACAAAGAAAAGAGATCCCCACAGATTGAAAATTACTACTATTTCAGACAAAGAGCGGCACTTTTCTTTTCGCCAAAAAACAAAATAAGGCTAGAATGTGAAGACCGGAACGAAAAATTAAAAACGAGGGTGCCAAAATGAAATTACATGTATTCCTTGCTGTATGCTCACAGAACAAAGCGGCCGCAATATCTTTGGCAGTTTTGGTTTCATCTGTTGTTGGCGGAGGCTTTTATGCAAGCACCCCAAACGGACAAAATGCAATCCGACAGATTGTTCAGCCTTTGCCCCGGACAGCGGCACAAGCCCCTGTACAAGAACCAATAATGACATTGACACCTGCAGTGGAAGCAGAAGCTAAAATCGTGATTGCCAGTGAGACAGTATCTCCATTGGCAGCGGAGCAGCTTGCGCAATATATACCTGAGCAGTTTATAAAAATTTACAATATGTATCCTGCTATATTTACCAAGGCCGATGGAACGCTGGTATTTGGACCAGAGATTAAAGTCATACCGACAGCAGAAACGACAACAGAAACAACGGTACTGACAACAGTTCAGACAGCAGCTCCGACAACAGCCCAGACAGCAGCTCCGACAACAGCTCAGACAGCAACTCCGACAACAGCTCAGACCGCCGCGCCGACAACAGCTCAGAAAACAACACAGACAGCAGCTCCCGCAGCTACAACAGCAGTTCCGGCAGCTACAACAGCAGTTCCCGCAGTTCCTGCAACGATGGGGGATACCAGCGGCTCATACAGCAGCGATATGGCATACGCAATACTCGATCTCGTAAATGCACAAAGAGCGGCAGCAGGCCTCCCTGGCGTAACATGGAATGACACTTTGGCCGATTCAGCTAGAACCAGATCATCTGAAATCGTTGTAAAATGGTCCCACACAAGACCTGATGGATCCGCATGGTATACAGCCGGATCACAAATGGAAATGGGAGAGAATCTGGCATTTGGACAAACAACAACACAGCAAGTCATTGATGAATGGATGGCTTCTCCCGGACACGCTGAGAATATATTGAGAAGCACCTTTACACAGATGGGCGTTTCCTGTTACTACTGCAATGGAACATACTATTGGGCACAGCACTTTGCATGATTTGTCAGAACCTATTGACAAATAGCATTTTATAAATAAAAATGGGAGGCATGTGTACTTATCAAGTATACATGCTTCTTTATGGGGGGCACGTTTTATGAACGTGCATTTTGCATTTAATTATTATTGAATTGAGGTTGTTTGAATGAAGTTAAAGAATCTTCTGAAGTTATGCTCCAGAAATAAATTTGCTGCGACATTATTTGGGATTTTGGTCATAACTATTATTAGCAGCATGATTTTTGTACAATCTGTATTTGGACAGAACTCAATTCATCAAATCTTAGAGACCTTGCAGACATCAGAGGTGTTTTCGACAGCGCCGGAAACTACGATTGTGATGGCCGCTGAAACGACCCCGGTACCGGCAGCACTACCGGCAACAGTAACGGCAACAGTAACGGCAGCACCAACAGCAGCACCAACAGCAGTACCAACGGCAGAACCAACAGCGGTACCAACAGCAACTCCGACGCCTAAACCCACATCTAAACCGACAACTAAGCCAACAGTTAAACAAACACAAGCAGCAACGGCGACAGCAGCGGCGGCGGTAACAGTACCTCCATGCAGCGGAAGTTTTGATGGCGGGATGGCCAGTGCGGTGCTGGATCTTACCAATCAACAAAGAACGGGTCTTTGTGCTTTGTCTTGGAACGACTCACTCGCGGCAACGGCACAAACGAGGGCAAAGGAAATTGCGGTATCATTTTCACATACAAGACCGGATGGGTCAGAATGGTATACAGCCGGCGGTCAGATGGCGGAAAATATAGCAAAAGGGCAATCCTCATCCGGTGATGTTATGGCGTCATGGATGGCATCCGCCTTCCACGCAGCCAATATAACAAATGCTGCTTTCACACAAATGGGCGCTGCCTGTTATTGCGCTGACGGTACCTACTATTGGGTTCAGGAATTCTCCTGATTTGTATTTTTTGATGTATAATTTTAGTATGATTCGAATATGATAAAATTCACGGTCGGGCTTTGCGGATTTCCGGAGGACATATGAGTGTGATTTCGATCGAAAAAGTGGATTCCCCCAAATCCGCAGCTCACAAGGTTGGGCGTCTTTTTGTTCTGGTCGGGGCCCCGGTCCTTTCGGTTATTGGCTTTTTCTATATTTATAATTTCAATCCGGCAACACAGAAGAACCTTTTTTTTGCATGTCCGCTCAATCAGGCAACCGGACTCTATTGCCCGGGATGCGGAAATACCAGGGCGCTTCATGCCCTTGTACATCTCGATTTGATTGGGATGCTTAACTATAATTTTCTTTTTCCGTTTGTGTTTTTGATTTTAGGATGGCTTCTGGCGGGGGAATACTTGAATTTGCTTTTTGGACACAGGGTTCTCTGGCTGCCCAAACGAGCTCCGGCGATACTTCTTATTCTTTTCTGTTTTGTCGTTACAGCATTTACCATATTGCGCAATGTCCCCGTCTATCCGTTCACAATCCTTGCGCCATGAGGATTATGCAGTTTTTTGAGAAAGATATTGCAAAAAAAACAAATTTTTCTTGACGAATGTATCTGGAATCGGTAAGCTGAATATAGATCACAGTACTTTCCATCCAGCAAAAGTAGGATTTTCCGGATAAACTTTTGCTTTAGTTTTCAAAAGTGAATGTGGAGGTTTGCGTATGGCTTTTTGTAAGAGTTGCGGCACCGAAATTGGTGAAGCTAAATTTTGTCCCGCTTGCGGTTCAGCACAGGATGTGACCCCGGTTGCCCCATTCCAGGAAACAGTTAGTGCGCCTGTTTATTCAGAACCAGTTTCTGCGCCGGTATTTACCCCGGCTCCTTCGGCGTATTCTTCTACCGGAGACACATCCGGAACGAGCTCAACAGAGATCCCGCCAGTCTACACCGCTCCAGTCTATTCTGCAGGTTCTTTTGAAAAACCGAACACGACCGGATCGATGGTCTTCTCCATCATCAACATTGCCCTTGGTGTTCTGCTCTGCTGCAGCGGTGTATCACTCATTTCTACGGTTCTTGGTATTATCGCCCTTGTCTTTACGACACAGGCAGGTAAAGCGGCAACAATGGAAGAGGCACGGCAGAAGCTTAAAACGGCAAAGATCATGAACATTATCGGTGTAGCATTCCTTGCACTGGGCGTGATTATCAACATACTTGTTGCTGTCAGCGGAACAAGTATCTGGACTGATATTATTAATAAGAGCGGATATAGTTACAGCTATTAATTTCAGCAGGGTTTTGATTTTTTAGAACTGCCTCCGCATCTGCAGGGGCAGTTTTTTTATATTCACGGCGACATTAAAAAATTCTGCAATGATTCTCATTTCAATACGTGCCTTGTCGACAGAATCGCGGTATAATTATATTTATGTTTTACCACATTAAGCGAGGTGCAAAAGATGAAGAAATGTCCAGTATGCGGAGTTATGATGGGCGATAACGTTGCCCGCTGTTTTATGTGTAAATATGACTTTCAAAAAGCTGCCAGAGAAGGCGAAGAAGCCGCCAGAAAAGATGCAACGGTAAATGTCTTTCAGGTTGAAAAGGAAGCCAATGGTCGGGCGGCTGAGAAGAAGGCGGAAGGCGAGAAGATTATCGCTGATGCCAAAGTAAAAAGTCGCCTCGAAATAGAAGCTATGGAGCGTCAGTTGGAAGGCGAGAAGATACGTCTGGAACAGGAATACGTAGAAATTCGCAGAAAATCTCTTGAAGAACGGTCCAATCTTGATGCAGAACTTGCGGAAATACGGCAAAAAGTCGAGGAAGAGAACAAACTCTTTCAGGACGCACGCATCGATCGTGAGAATTTAGTAGCAGGATCCAAAGCGGCCGCGCAGGGTGAGGCTGAAAAAATTATTAATGAGATACAGGAAGAAACCGGCAAATTAGCTATACAGGTTCAAGAGGAATATGCTGCCGCCATAGCGGAAAAGCAATTGATTATTGACGAGACCAGCCGTCTGGCCGCCGAAGTGACTGCTGCGAAGGAAAGGTTTGACAAGATGCAGGCGGAGTATGATCAGCAGCTGCATGCGGCTGAGGAAATTAAACTGCAGGCCGAACAAGAAGCTCTGGATACCCAAAAAAGAACTGAACAGGAAGTGGCAGAAGCAAGGACGCAGGCTGAACGGGAAGCCGTGGAGATCAAGAGGCAGGCCGAACTTGATTCTGCCGCCAAGCTTGCGGATGCTGAAGTGTCACGCATGAATGCCGTCGAAGAAGCAGAACAAATCAGATTTGAGATAGAGAACACCAAAAAAATGGCGGAAACGGAGCTTGCGGCCTATGTGAACGAGGCGAAAGCAGCCATAGCAGCAGCGGAAGAGTCACAGATTACCCGCCAAAAGGTTGAAGCTGAAATAAAATCGATTATGGAGCAGGCGGAGTCATACAAAGGACAGGCTGAAGAGGCAAAGCGCAAAGCTGATGAAGAGGCAAGGTCGATTTTTCTCGAAGTAGAAGAAACTAAGAGGCTTGCCCAGAAAGAAGAGCAGGAAATTCTGCTCAGGGCTCAGGAAGCAAAGACTAAGGCGGAGAAAGACGAGCAGGTATATCGCGACGAACTGGAATTAACCCAAAAGCAGGTGCAGGAAGAAATAGAAAGCATACTGGAGCAGCGGCGTGCAGCCTGGGTGACTGCTGAGCAGGAGGCTGTTGCACTGACAAAGGAACTGCAGGAGGCCAGGGATATGGCCAAAGAAGCTTTGACTGCACGTATAGCTGCTGAAGAACTGGCCAAAGAGGCGCAGCGGGTTGCGGCAGAAGATTCGGAGAAAATCATTCTGGAAGCCGAGAAGCGCGCTGCCGTACTTAAAGAAATTGGAATCAGTCAAAGTGAGAAGGGCCGGATAATACAGCAATATGAAGAGGAAAGCCGGGTCAGACAGTCTGAAATTACGGATTTGCAGCAAACTTTATCTGCCCGTGAACAGGAACTGCAGCAAAGTGAGCAGAAAGTGGGAGATATCATGGAGGAAATAGAAAAGCTTCGTAATAATCAGATTCATACCGGATTTGTGCCTGTGTCTGTTCCTATGGAATATGGGGTGGAAATTATTACCCACAAACCTACCGGTGAAGTGGATTCCGAAGCAATTGAAGAAGTCCTCGCCCGGCGCGGACCGCTGGGATGGAAGCTCCACAGTATCATGAACGATGAAGGCGGAAGGCTGCAGGCATCAATGGGTGCAGCCGAAAAATACTCGCTTGCGTCCGGTGCGTCGTATAAAGAAGACAGGGTAATTATGATTTTCGAGAGAGTGGCTGCATCAAATCCTGCATCGAATGAGGAAATCCCCTCTTCCCCTGTGCGAAAATAGATGATATAATGCCATCTATTGAGACGAAGACGTTTTCTGTAGGGAAGACGTCTTTTTATTTTTTTCCAATAGACGATATAAGAAATGTGAAAGGGAATTACATGTATGAGTGAGATAATTAATGCAGCAGAAATTTTTGGAATGAACGTATTTAATGACGCTGTCATGAGCCGGCGGCTTCCTAAAAACATCTATAAAGAAATTAAAAAGACAATTGAAAATGGTGCTGATCTTGATCCTACGGTTGCCGATGTTGTCGCAGCAGCAATGCGCGACTGGGCTGTGGAGAGAGGCGCTACGCATTATACACATTGGTTTCAGCCCATGACAGGAATCACGGCTGAGAAGCATGATGCTTTTTTGACACCGGATTCCAACGGCAAAGCTGTTCTCGATTTTTCTGGTAAAGAGCTCATTAAGGGCGAACCGGACGCATCGTCCTTTCCTTCCGGCGGTATTCGTGCAACTTTTGAAGCGCGCGGCTACACAGCATGGGATTGTACATCCCCTGCATTTATCCGTGAAGATGCTGCCGGCGTAACGCTGGTAATTCCGACCGCTTTCTGTTCCTATACCGGGGAAGCTCTGGACAAGAAGACTCCTCTTCTTCGTTCCATGCAGGCCTTGAACACGGAAGCACTTCGTATTCTTAGACTTTTCGGAAATACTTCCTCAAAGCGCGTTGTTGCGTCGGTAGGACCTGAGCAGGAGTATTTTATCATCGATAAAAACAAGTACCTCAAGAGAAAAGATCTTATCTTCACTGGCCGCACACTTTTCGGAGCAATGCCTCCCAAAGGCCAAGAGATGGAAGATCACTATTTCGGTTCTATCAAGGAACGCATTGCGGCCTTTATGAAGGACTCCAATGAAGAAATGTGGAAGCTTGGCATTCCCGCGAAGACACAGCATAACGAAGTGGCGCCGGCCCAGCACGAATTGGCGCCTTATTATGGAACAGCCAATATCGCAACCGACCATAACCAGCTGGCTATGGAGACTCTCAAGAAAGTTGCTGAGCGTCACGGTCTGGTCTGCCTTCTGCACGAGAAGCCTTTTGCAGGGGTGAACGGTTCCGGCAAGCACAATAACTGGTCCATCGGGACGGATGACGGCGTCAATCTTCTGAATCCGGGACACAACCCTCATCAGAATATGCAGTTCCTTTTATTCCTGGTTGCTATCTTAAATGCTGTGGATACTTATGCACCTCTTCTTCGTCTGTCCGCAGCCAATGCAGGCAACGATCACCGTCTTGGCGCCAATGAGGCTCCCCCTGCCGTTATCTCCGTTTTCCTCGGCGAACAGCTTGACGACCTTCTTGCCCAGATCGAAGCAGGCAAGCTTGACCACACAAAGGTCGGCGGTATTCTCGATACCGGCGTTGCCAGCCTTCCCAACCTTAAGAAGGATGCTACTGACCGTAACCGTACTTCCCCGTTCGCCTTTACCGGCAATAAATTCGAATTCCGCATGGTTCCGTCATCCGGATCCATTGCAGGCCCGAATTTCGTACTGAATACGATCGTATCCGAAATCCTTTCCCAGTTCGCTGATGAGCTTGAGAAGGCCAAAGACTTTGACAAGGCCGTGTGGGATCTTATCCGTAAGAACGTCGCTGATCATAAGAAGATTATCTTCAACGGCAACGGATATTCTGACGAATGGCTTGCTGAATCCGCCAGAAGAGGACTGCCGAACATCACGTCCACGGTTGCCAGCGTACCTGCACTGACAACAGACGAAAGTGTACGCATCTTTGAAAAACACCATGTTCTCAACAAAATTGAGCTGCATTCCCGTGCGGAAATCACATATGAGAACTACATCAAAGTCATCAATATTGAAGCACGTACGATGATTGATATGACTGCAAAACAAATTATTCCTGCGGTCATCCATTTCACTACGGATATTGCAAAGTCCATCCACGCTATTAAGTCTGTTTCCGACAAAATCAGCGTCTCCGTCCAGGAAGAACTGCTAATGAAAGTTTCCTTGAAGCTTTCCGAGACCGATGCGGCCCTTAAGGCTCTTGAACTTGCCAACACAAAGGCAGCTGCTTTTAAGGGGGACATCGCGGATCAGGCTGCTTTCTACCGCGACAATGTTTTCACGGCCATGAGTGCGCTTCGCACACCGGCTGATGAACTTGAGATGATGGTTGACCAGGAGGACTGGCCTTTCCCGACCTACGGAGATCTGCTTTACAACGTGTAACTCATTTTCTTGGACATATTTATGAACACCCGGAGAGTAATTTTAGACAATTACTTTCCGGGTGTTTTTTTCGAAACGATGGAGATTGCGGGGGCGATTGCACCGGTCATTTTTGCTGTAGATACCATATTTAAAGGCAGAGTCAATGTGCACACAAAATGCACAGGAAATACGCGATTTTGACAGTGGCAGTTGTTCACCTTACATAGTATAATTGGAACATTAGCTATACTAAGGAGGACAGATACATGATCAATTATCCAGCAAGCAAGATCCGCAATATCACTTTGCTGGGACATGGCGGATCCGGTAAAACAGCTCTCGCCGAGGCAATGCTGTATAGCGCAAAGGCGATCGACCGTCTGGGACGGTCAGCAGACGGCAACACGGCAATGGATTTTGACCCTGAAGAAATCAAACGCAAAATTTCCATCAACACTACACTCGCAGCCTGCGAGTGGAAAAATTCCAAGATGAACATCATCGACACGCCTGGTGATTTTGACTTTTTGGGTGAAACGATGGCAGGCATTCGCGTTGCCGACAGTGCCATTGTATTAATTAGCGCTAAGGGCGGTACATCTGTCGGGTCTGAGAAGTCAATCCGTTTATTAAAGAAACGCAATGTACCCTTTTTGTTTTTTATGAACCGTATGGATGAACCCAATGCTGATTTTGAGGCTGTTGCCGCACGCATGCGTGAGAATTACGGCCCCGGCGTTATCCCGCTTTCCCTCCCGATCATGGAAGATGGCCGGATGACAGGGATGGTTGACGTTATGAACCGTCGTGCTTTCTCTATTGATGAGAAGTCGGGCGCTATGACGGAGATGCCCGTGCCGGAAGCGTTTGCGGCTCGTATTGATGCACTCCAGGATGCTGTTAACGAAGTTGTTGCAGAATCCGATGAAGAGCTTATGGAGAAGTACTTTGCCGGCGAGGCTTTTACGGAGGATGAATTCAGAAGAGGCGTACATGCCGGGTTCCGCGACGGAAGTCTGCACCCGATCTACGTTGGCTCCGCGTACCGTAACTGGGGCGTGGAGTTTCTGATGAACTGTCTTTCCAAAGACACTCCGGCTGCCGGAGAAAAAGAACCAGTCAGCGGGATAACACCGGATGGGTCAACGATTGAAGTCGCTTGCAGCGATGATGAACCGTTGGCCGCTTTTGTGTTCAAAACAATTGCCGATCCATTCGTGGGACGCATCAGCCTTTTCAGGATATATTCCGGTATCCTTAAGCCGAACAGCACCATATACAATGTTGAGAAAGAAAAGGATGAACGCATCGGCAGCCTTTTCTGCATGGTTGGAAAGAAGCAGCTTCCGGTCGATCAGGTTGGAGCAGGAGATATCGGAGCTGTGGCTAAGTTAATAATTACACAGACCAACGATACACTGACGGACCGTTCGCGGCAGGTTTCCCTTCCGAAGATCAGTTTTCCGACCCCCTGCCTTGAAATGGCTATTGTTCCAAGAGCCAAAGGTGAAGATGACAAGATTATGGCAGGTCTTCATAAGCTCTCGGATGAAGATCCGGTATTCCGTGTCGCTTTGAATGCGGAGACACACCAGATGGTGATATCCGGACTTGGTGAGCAGGAGATTTCTGTACTTCGCAGCAAGCTTAAGAGTAAGTTTAACGTGGACTCCACAATTGAAGCACCGCGTGTGCCTTACCGCGAAGCAATCCGGAAAAAGGTGAAGGTACAGGGCAAGCATAAGAAACAGTC
>Ga0209125_1000639_pt1 | contig 42142 bp, 44 predicted proteins | sample BarGraIncub1131A_FD_184503 | JGI IMG/M metagenome (GOLD analysis project Ga0209125, IMG submission 184503) | Arctic peat soil microbial communities from Barrow, Alaska - Barrow Graham LP Incubations 11-31A (SPAdes) (version 2) | ecosystem: Environmental > Terrestrial > Soil > Wetlands > Peat... | reverse complement strand
TTAACAAATCAGTCTTTGCTTTATCATCTCTGTATTTTATCCATTTAATTTGTTTTTCCCTTAATGAACTCATTTCATTTGGAGATAATTGTTTCTTTAATAATCCGTAAATATCATTCAAGGCATCATCCCACCTTTTGTAAGCTACTGATGCTGCTTGTATCATTTCTATTGTTGACCCATCTAAAAAGCTTTTAAGTCCTTCTTTAATACTTACATCCTGTTTTAATTCACTTATAAATTTTCTGCGTCACCATATTTTTTTTCACTAATTATTTTTTTCAGTTGTTCTATTTTTTCTAATGCATTTTTTTGTTGTTCCTTGTTTCCTTCAGCTATTTCTACATATTGCTTTAATTCATTTATCATACTACTTACTAGTGAATCTTTTTCAAGTAGGTTATTTGCTTTTGTGATAGCATCATCCCATTTAGCATCTTCAATTACTTGTTTAACTTGGTTATAAGCTACTAAATTTTCATATGATGTCTTTGCTTCTTCATCATTGGGCTTTTCAACTAACGCTAATTTAAATGAAGTTAGTGCTTTGTCAAATTCTCCACTTGCCAGCTCTAAATTTGCCACTTCCATCATCCTTTTATATTTCCCATTATTACATCCAACTAAAAATATGCATACTACAAAATTTTTTAAAGAAATGGGATTAGTTGATGAACTTGGATCAGGTGTAAGAAATATTCATAAGTATGGAAAAACATACTTTGGATTTGAACCTCAGATTATAGAGGATGATATATTTAAGATTATATTTCAAACAGCCACTATAGAAGATGAGCGGATTAATGAGCGGATTATGAGTTGATTGATGAGCGGATTGAATGAAAGTGAAAAGCTAATCATTCGGTTTTTACAAAAGAACAATAGTATATCCAATAAAGAAGCTGCTATACTTACTAAGTTCTCACCAGCTCAGGTTAGAAGAATATTTACATCTTTAAAGAAAAAAGAATTGATTATAGCTAAATCAAACGGTAGAAATAGACATTATATATTAGCAAATTCGCTTCGCTCATAAAACCACCGATGGTTGTGAACACTACTTTTTAAGCGATTAATTCTTGAAAAATCCAACCTTAAGAAAACAAAAGTTGATAATAGTAAAAATACAAGTCCGAAAATGATTACAATCGCCATACTGATAGGAGGCGTAAATACAAATCTTCCTATTTTAAAAGCAAGCTAGCAAACATAAACTTCCAATTATGTTTGCTAACAAAGATTATCAAACTTATTAAATTATCTACATTCATTGTGTGTACCTACTTATTATTCACCAAAAGCTTCTTTCCAATCTTTAGCAAATTTTTCTATCCCATTATCTGTTAAAGGATGTTTTATCATTTGTTTAATAATTTTAAGTGGTACTGTAGCAATATGTGAACCTGCAACTGCTACTTCTGTAACATGTATTGGATTTCTTATACTTGCAGAAATTATTTCAGTATCTATTCCATGGACTTTAAATATTGTAACAATAGTTCTTACCAATTCTATAGCATTAGCATTTATATCTTCAAGTCTTCCGATGAAAGGACTTACATAAGAAGCCCCTGCTCTTGCAGCAAGTAATGCTTGTCCTGCTGAGAATATTAATGTAACATTTGTTTTTATTCCTTCTTTTGAAAGTACTTTTACAGCTTTTAGACCTTCCTGTGTCATTGGTATTTTAACAATCATGTTTTTATGAATCTTAGCTATTTCTCTTCCTTCTTTTATCATACCCTTTGAATCTAATGCAATAACCTCTCCACTTATTGGTCCATCTACAATAGATGCTATTTCTTTTATAACTTCATTAAAGTCTCTGCCTTCTATTGCTATTAGGGATGGATTAGTAGTAACTCCACAGATAACACCCATATCGTTTGCCTCTTTAATGTCTTCTACATTTGCTGTATCTATAAACAATTTCATTTGTTATTTCCTCCTACCAGTTCCGATTAATCTTAATAAAATGAAGCAATTTATTTTATAATTTCCTTTAATTCTTTAATAATTCCAGGATAGTCTACTTTTGAGAAATCTGTTACATCTATTTCAATCAGGTGTCCTAGCTGAAATTTCTCATAACCGTTATTTTTGCAACGATCCATAAACACATCATACGTTAAAAATCCATTTGCATTTTCTCGATTTTCCAATGTATCTCCCCGATGATACTTATTTACAAGATGGCTAAGATGACGTTCTGAATCCAAATCTCTCTGCCACGACCTTTCATATAATACATCCAAATCTCCAATGAGACGAATTGTTACTACTTCATATCCATATGTTATAGATATTTCATTTAATGCACCATAATGTTTGTCGCAAAAGGGATAGTCGGAAATAATCTGCTTTCCCCTATACATTTGAATACGCATCATACTGTAATAGGAAACCCAGCTTTCACCTTCTAAAATTTTTTTTTCCTTTAAATCATCAAATCCATATTGATCAAATAATTTTTCTTTCAAATCATCCTGTGATATGATTGTAAAATCCCCACATGCTTCAATAATTTGATTTGCTAAATAAGATTTACCAGTTGCAGGATATCCGGCTAGCAGAATCATTATTTTTTTCATATACAGTTCACCTCTTTTCCTACTTTTTATAAGAATACGGTATTAGAAATGATAATATCTAATACCGAAATGATTACAAATTTCAGTGAAAAAAACAGGATAATTCAATTTTTAAATGGTAACTATTGTCACTATACTAAGATTAATTTTTTATTCGAACTACCTAATATATCTATTTTATCTTCAATAACCTTTTGAATGGCATCATTAGAAGGTATCAAAAGATCTCTGCAAGAATCTGCAACACCTGCGTTTCCAAAATTCTCTTTAGCAGCAATTACCCATGCTACATTTTGCTCAGTTCCTACATTTACTTTAGATATTCCACCTAAAATACATTTTTTTAAATCTTCTACCGAAACACCGGTTCCTCCATGAAGTACTAGTGGAATCTTTATTACATCATAAATATCTTTTAATACATTAAAACTAAGTTTTGCTTTTGATTTATATTGCCCATGTGAAGTACCAAAACCTATTGCTAAAGCGTCTATACCTGTTTCTTCTACGAATTTTACTGCATCTTCAGGACTTGTATATATGATTTTCCCGTCATTCATAGCTACTCCCTCTTCAGTACCACCGATAGTTCCTAGTTCCGCCTCTACTGATACGCCATATTTTGCAGCATACTTAACTACTTCTTTTGTTTTTTGAATATTTTCTTCTAGTGAAAGTGATGAAGCATCAATCATAACTGAAGAGAATCCATTATCTATTGCATCTTTAATTGTAGCAAAATCTTTTGTATGATCCAAATGTAAGGTTACATCGACACCAGTTTCCTCAGCTAATTCTTTAACTACACTGCTAAGCAATTGAGCCCCTATATATTTACATGTAGTTGGTGAAATTTGTAATATAATAGGAGAATTTTTAGCCTTAGCAGCCTTTATCATTGAAGGAATCATTTCAAGGCAATGAATATTAAATGCACCTACTGCAAATTTATTTTTTCTAGTATCTTTCAAAATTTCTTTTAGTGTTAAATACATACTAAACAACTCCTTAATATTTTATTATGTTTCTAATTTACTCATTAGTGTTTAATCACTTAAACCCTTAATCTCTTAAATTTTAATCTTATGCCCTTCCTCGAATTACATCCTTTGATAATTGTAATAAATTATCAATTTTGTCCATGTAATGTTTCATGCCATCGTCATTTTTTTCTTTTACCGCTTCTTTTCTTTTGATATTATATAGCTTTACTAAATCTGTGTATGCTTTACCAAGAGCCTTATTTCCACTAATGCTAATTTCGTAGTATTTTATAGCATCATCTATTTTATCTGCCGCAAAGTACAAACTTCCAATATTATTTAATGCTTTAATCCTCTCATCACCTGCAACTGAATCAATAGTATTAGATAAAATCTTTGCTTCTTCTATTAACTTATCTTTATCTATTGGTTCAATATTTTCTTGATTTAAAGCCGAAGAAGTTTCTTCCATCTTCTTTTTTTTAAAAAACATTAATACCACCTCCTTTATAAATTAAATTGCCTTAAGTATTGGAGTGATAAACCATGCAAATAGTAACGCTGCTGTTACAGTATCAACATCGGTTGCCGTTGCATTAACAAATCCCATTTTATTAAAGCTTACTACTAATAGTGCTGGAAGCAATGTTATAAAGATTCCATGAGCTATTGTAGCAATTATAGTCCCTCTTCTACCTCCGACTGCATTGGCAAAAACACCTGCTGTACCACCAGCGAAAAAGTTTGTTAACATTCCTGGTAATATCATAGCTAACCCAAACTTAGGTAAAAGGAACATTGCGATAACACTTCCTATTGTTGTACCTATAAACCCAAGCGTTACAGCGTTTGGTGCATATGCAAATAATACTGGGCAATCGAGTGCAGGAATAGCATCTGGTACAACTTTTAACGCGATCCCTCTAAATGCGGGAACAATTTCAGCAAGCAAAAGTCTAACACCTGCAAGTAATACGTAAACTCCTACAATAAATTGAACCGCTTGTAAAAATGCATATACAACATAGTTGACATCTCCTGAAAGTGTAGATCCAAACTTAGATCCTGCGAAAAAAGCTGTTACAACATAAAGAGGTATCATAACAAGTGCCAAAGAAAGATATGTGTCTTGTAAGAATTCCAATCCTTTTGGTAATACCAAATCTTCAGTTGATTTAGTTTTATCTCCTACAAGCATGGACACTCCGGCTGTAAACATATATCCAACCGTACAAAAATGTCCTAATGCAATATCATCACTACCTGTTATTTTACGAACTATAGGTTGAGCAATGGCTGGCATTGCTACTGCAAAAATTCCTCCAACTAGTCCTCCAACTAGTATTAATGGTGCTCCTTTTAATCCAGCAAAGCTTCCAAATATAGTAGTCATAGTGGCCATCCACAATATCGCTTGGCCAGTTAAAAATATATATTTCCATCTAGTAAATCTTGCAATTATTATATTGAAAACGAATATTGCTAAGAATGTTAGTGCAATTTGGTTTCCAAGATGTAAATTATTCATTGCTTGCCCATTAATTGCTTCTATTGAAGGGACTATTCCTTGCATCCCAAATCCTTCTGTAAAGATTTTGCCTAAATAGATTAGTGAAACCACTATTATTCCAGATCCGGCAGATAATATTAGGAAACCTAACAATGTTTTAAATGCCCCTGATATAACCTCTCCAGCTTTTTTCCTTTGTAGCATTAAGCCGAATAACGATATTAAAGCAATAGTGATAGATGCTTGTGTCAAAATATTATTGATAATAAAATTTACAACAATCATAGCTATTCCTCCTTTAAACTATAATTCACCTTTTTCTTTTAACACTGGAACTAACTTCTCTTTAATTTCATTTTTATCAATTAATCTATTTAAAAATATCTTGGTAGCGTTAGTTTCATATCTATTCACAAGTTTTTCAAAGTTTTTTGCAGAAATAATAATATCTGCCTTTGAACCAGCAACTGCTGTAACCTCAGAATGCTCTAATTTCGCAGTAACATTAAGACCCTTTAATACAGTTTCGACCATCATTTCACAAGCAAAGCTACTTCCGAGTCCTGCACCACAAACCATTAGTATTTTTAACATTTTAATACCTCCTTAATATTTTTTTTAATCTTCATCTTTATCTTTTAGTAAAGGTAATATTTCCTCTAAAGAGTTAGCATTTTTCAGAATCTCAATTCTTTCTTCATCATTAAATAAATTCACAAGAGTTGATAGAGCTTTAATGTGTGAATGATTATCAATAGCACCTAAACTTATTACAACACTTACAGGATCACTCTCTTCGTTACCAAAATTCACGGGGGTGGATAATTTTATTAAACTCATTCCCATTTTGATTACTCCATCACTAGGCCTTGCATGTGGTAATGCTATTCCAGGTACGATAACTATATATGGGCCCATTTCTTTAACCGTTTGAATCATTGCATCTATAAACCTAGGTTCTACAGATCCATTTTCTACTAATAGCTTTCCACCCTTTCTAACTGCATCTTCCCAATCTGAAGCATCCACATTAACTTTTATGGTATCTTTCGTTAGTAGCTCACATAACATCGGTTGATATACCTCCTTAATGTCTAACAACCCAGCGTTTTCAAGGCAATTAGATAATTCCTGTATTAATTTTGTTCTAGAAGTTATTGAACAATTCTTTTCTACTGTTAATAGAATTTCATCTAATAAATTTAATTGTTTAATTGTTTCTCTTTGTTTGATAGGTAAGTTTTCATTACAAAATCTGTTTATCTTCTCAATGTCCTTGTCTAGAAGCATTGGACTAACCTTTAAGATAGGCTTGTTCAAATATTCAAATGGAATAGTTGATAATATTAAATCAATATTTTCTAAATTTATTAGTTTGATTTGATGACTAGAAACGTTATCAACTATTTTAAAATTACTAAATTCACTGCTTAATCTAGATTCTAGTAATCTTGAAGTACCGACTCCTGTACTACATACCAAAATCACTCTATAAAAGTTCTTATGCGTATTTTTTTTTCTTTCATAGGCTGCTTCAAAATGAATTGTTATATATCCCAATTCTTCCTCAGGTATTTTCCTTGAAACAAACTTTTCTAAAGGTCCAATAGAATCTTTTACACTATTAAACATCAAACTGTATTGCTGTTTTATTTCTTCAAGCATCGGATTATAAAGCGGAAGATTATTCTTTAATCTATATATGGTTGGTCCTAAATGTTTTAATAAACCCTCATATAGAACATCATCATTAACAAAATCAACTCCCATTGCGTTTCCGGCATTTTCAATTATTGTTCTTGATAATGCTTGAATTTCAACCCAATCTCCATCTTTATGAATTACTACTTTTCTATTATTTTCTTTCCCGCTTAATAAATGAAGTGTTATATACCCTATTTCATCTATGGGAAAAATAATATTGAATTTCTCTTGTAATATTTTTGCCATTGTTGCAGCAATTGAAAATTCATTAGACATTTCTAAAATTTTAAGCTCATTGGATGACATATGAATGTTTTTGCCAATCTGTATTCGTTTTATTGCCAATGCAATATGTAATACTAATGCTGAATAACTTTCATCTGATAAATATCTATTTAATTGTTTTTCTGCAGTTCCTACTGTTTCCTTGATTACATCAATATCTAAATTTTCAAAGATTTTATAAAAACTTTCATCTAACTTGTTTTTACTCACTACGTCTACTTTCCTTATAGCATCTGTACTTATATTAAAATTTAATGATTCTAACAATAAATATAAAACTGCACTCCGGTAATCCTTTTCATTGCCTACAACCTTGATGCCTTTTGATGGAATAGCTTCTAATCTTAATTTATGATTTTTAAGCCATTTTCTTACTTTCACTAAGTCATTGATAATTGTACTACGGCTGACTTTTATATTTTCAGCCAATTTATCAATTACTACATAGCGATTAGATTCAAACATTGAAATTAAAATATAATTAATTCTTTCATCAGAAGTAACTATATATTCATTAAACTCTTTATTACTTATTAACATTTTCAGTTTTTCAATATGATCCTTGTTTATCTTATATGAAATACCAAGCTTAGAATCCCTCTCAAGCAGTGTCAACTTATTGATTAATAGAAAATCATCAATATTGTCAATATCGTATCTCATTGTACGGGTTGAAAACTTAAATTTTTTTGATAATTCGCTCAATTTAACAGGTCTCTGCTCATTAATAATATGATATAGAATTTCAGCACATCTTTCATTGATCAATACGAACACTCCTTACAAAGTTTTTTGTTTTTGTAATTGCTTCGCTTCATATGATATTTTTAGTATATATGATGTAAAATCAATTGTTAAGTTCATATTACTTCATACATAAAGTGAATATTCTGCATTAATGCAAAACTTCAAAGCAATTTAACATAATTAATATATTGATATCAAATGGATTTATAAGCATTTAGTGTAATCTTTTCAAATAGACATTCTATAAATTTATAATAATAAAAAATATGTTTTGAACTTATACTTATAAATTCAAATAAAAACAAAAAAGGCTTTAGTTTAAAATCACTATGAGCCTTTATATATAAATGCGTACTTTTATTACTATTTTACTATACGGCTAATATATATTGTAAGATATATTAGCTCATCTTTGGAAAGATTTATGTTCACAATTTTATTAATATATGCTCCTATCTTTTTTGTACATTCATACTCTTTTTCATATTTATTAACGATTTGTAAGAATAAAAAATCATCCTCTGATTCCATAAGCTTATCTTCAATTAAACGATGTGCAAAAAACTGTAGATGAGTAATAAACCTTGTATAATCTAAAGAGTCTTCATCAATATTATTTGTAAAATGATATTGAACGATTGCTAAAATATCTTTAACCATTTTTACTTCTCTCACAATATTATTCATATTTTGCTCATCTGATTGAGCATTTACTAAATGAAACGCAATATTGCCTGCCTCTTCTTCAGGTAGTTCTATCCCAAGCGTCTTATTAATATAATTAACTGAATCTTTACCAATAGAAAATTCTTTATGATAGAATTTCTTCACTTCCCATAACAAACGATTTTGTATTACAACATGCTCATTATATCTTTGTATTGCAAAACTAATATGATCAATTAAAATAATAAAAATCTGATCATGTAACTTTCCTTGTAAAATTTCATTCGCATCTTTTATTATTTTTTGAGTTATATCAACATAAATTTGAGGTGTATTTTCAATTAACTTAACATACTCTTTGGTATCGTTTTTATTATCTAGAACATAAATTTTTTGTATCTTTTCTTCTTTTATTTTTTCTCCTACTTTTCCATCATAACCAATAGCCTTACCACCAACTATTACTTCATTGCCTTGATCATCTTCTGCCAAAACAAGATTATTATTTAATACTTTAACGATTTTCATATAATGTCGTAACCTCCCATCGCTATATATAACTCTATATTACTCCATAGAAAATTTATAAACTAGACTATTTCTTTAAATTATCAAGTTGCTAACAGCTTCATCTTACTTCTTACTTTATTAATAAATATTTATAATTATAAGCTGCTTTTTATAATTCAGCTCCATTTGACGCAATTACTTTTTTATACCATTCAAAGCTCTTTTTACGAGAACGCTTTAACGTTCCATTACCAAAGTCATCCTGATCCACATATATAAAGCCATATCTTTTTGACATATCTGACGTAGAATAACTAATTGCATCAATTGGTGACCATGATGTATATCCTATCATTTCAGCACCATCAGCAATTGCCAAACCCATTTGCTTTATATGTGCTTTAAAATATGCAATTCTGTAATCATCATTTATGCTTCCATCTTCTTCTACTATATCATCTGCACCTATACCACTTTCAACACAAAACAAAGGAATACGATACCTATCATACATATCATTAATTGCAATTCTAAGTCCTATAGGATCAATTTGCCAATCCCAACCAGTTGTCTTTAAATATGGATTTTTTACCCCAGCTGTAAGATTTCCTCCAACTTTCTCCATCTTATCTGCATTAACACTAGATACTAAAGACATATAGTAGCTAAATGATAAAAAGTCAACAGGGTGTTGTTTTAATATTTCGTCATCACCTTCAAGCTTTATAATTTTAATTCCCTTTTCTTGAAGTATTGATTTTATAAACAATGGATATTCTCCAAATATTTGTACATCTGAGAAAAAATAATTCATACGGTTATCCTTTTGTGCAAGTAATGCATCTTCAGGATTAGGTGTTGCCGGATAAGTTAAAGTTCTAGTTAGCATACATCCAATTTTTGCACCGGTAACTATTTCGTGACAATACTTAACTGCTAGTGCACTAGCTACAAATTGATGATGCAATGCTTGATAAATAACTCCTTCTAATTCTTCTTTCTTATATCTGTCCATTACTATCCCAGCTGTTCCGAATGGATGCCTTATAATACTATCTATTTCGTTAAAAGTAAGCCAATATTTCACCAAATGTTTATAACGCGCAAATACTACTTTAGCATATTTTACAAAACAATCAATAACTTCTCTTCCAAGCCATCCATTGTAGTTATTCACTAAAAATATTGGCATTTCATAGTGAGAAAGAGTTACTAAGGGTTCGATATTGTTTTTATGCATTTCCATAAATAGATCCTCATAAAACTTTAATCCTTCTTCATTTGGTTCTTTTTCTATACCGGTTGGAAATATACGTGTCCATGCAATAGATACTCGTAGGGTTTTAAATCCCATTTCTGCAAATAAAGCTAAATCCCCTTTGTATCTGTGATAAAAATCAATTCCTCTTCTTTTAGCATAGTTTTTATCTGATGCGAGGTTCATTCCTTCCTCTATTTGTTTACTAGACATTTTATTGTGACCAACATAATCTTTTCTTTCCAAACGGTCATTAAAAATAGCCATATCTGCTACAGATAATCCTTTGCCTCCTATATTAAAGGCTCCCTCTACCTGGTTTGCTGCAGTAGCACCTCCCCATAAAAAGCCCTCTGGAAAATTACTTTTTCTTATGTTCATATTATTAACTCCTTTCAATCAAAATATTAGTTGATATGAACAAAGCCCATAAGGGCTTATTCATAATTATTTAATTGCTGTGATTAACACCTGATCTTTTGTTACTACTGTTTCTTCTGTTTCCAATACATCTAAATATTTTTCACTATTTGTAACAATAACCATTGTCGTAACATCATAACCAGCTTCTTTAATTTTATCCATTTCAAAATTTAATATCAATTGTCCTTTTTTAACTTCGTCTCCTTGCTTAATTTTTGCTTCAAAGAATTTCCCTTCTAAACGAACAGTATCTATTCCAACATGAATCATAATTTCAGTTCCATCATTAGCAATTATTCCTATAGCATGCTTAGTAGGAAATAACGCTTTTACTACACCATCAACTGGTGCAAATACTTTTCCTTCAATTGGAATAATCGCCATTCCTTTTCCTATAGCACCTGTTGAAAAAACAGAATCATTTACATCTGCAAGTGGAATCGCTGTTCCATTAACAGGCACCATAATTTCATATTGCTGAATTCCATCACTTATTTGAGACCTTGCATTTTGTTTATTTTCTACTACAACTCCATTAACAGCTGTTTCTTTTTCTTCATCTATACCGAAGAAATAAGTTAGTGCCGCTGTTAAGAAAAATGCTACTGTAATACCAATAATATAATACATAAACGTATTAGTCATAAACGCTGGCAATGTAGTTAATGCTGGGAAAACATATACCATAACTGTTGTCTTCATTGCACCTACAAATCCACCGGCAAGCGCCCCACTTATAACTGCTGCATACATTGGTTTTTTATACTTCACAGAAATACCATATACTATTGGCTCTGTAATACCACCCAAAAGAGCTGGCAACATGGCTGAAATTGCAAAAGATTTTATCTTCTTATCTCTTGATTTTAAGAATACACCAAATGCTGCACCTGCTTGCGCAAACGTTGCAGTTGCAATAGCAGGACGAATTGTATCGAATCCATATAATGCGAGATTGTTAAGCATAATTGGAACAACTCCCCAGTGGATACCAAACATAACTAAGAATGTCCAACCTCCGCCTATGATAGCACCTGTTAAAAATCCACTCTTATCACTCATGAAAGAAATAATACTGCCAAGCCCATTACCTAGACTAACACCAAGTGGTCCGATTACTGTTGCTGTAAGTGGTACCATAATCAAAATTGAAATAAATGATATCGTAAATAATTCTATGTTCTTTGGAATAACTTTTTTTAAGAACTTTTCTAAATAAGAGTAGATCCATATTACCAAAATGGCTGGAATAACTGTTGACGTATAAGACATTAATACAACTGGAACATTAAGAAAATGTGTTACATCACCCGTCGCTTTCATTAAAGACGTAAAATTGGGTTCAAGTAATGCTCCCATTATCGCTGCCGATATATATTGATTTACTCCAAAAGTTTTAGCCGCTGAAAAAGCAATAAAAATTGGAAAGAAATAAAATACAGCATTACCAGATGAAGCTAAAATTTTGTAAGTACTGCTTAACTTATCCATGCCCGCATAAGTTGTTAGTATAACTAATAATGCCTTTAACATACCTGACCCAGCTAATATGGGTATAATTGGAGTGAATACTGATGACATAACATTAAATAATTTTGCAACAATATTTCCATTTTTCATTTGACCATCTTGTTTTTGACTAGACGCACCTTGAATGTTATAAATGCTCATAATACTTTTAAACACATCTTCAACATGATTTCCAATTACAACTTGTAATTGTCCATTACTTTCAATAACGCTAATTACACCATCGATAGCTCCCAGCTCTTTTTTATTTGCTTTATTCATATCTTTTAATTTAAATCTTAACCTTGTCATACAGTGATAGAGGCTTAATATATTCTTTTCTCCCCCAACTAAAGCAATAATACTTTTTGATAATTGATCATATTTCATACAATTTGCTCCTCTCTTATTTTCCTTAGTATAATAAAAATAAAAAAGACCCATTCTAAAAGATATACAATATCTTTTAGAATAGGCCTTGCCTGCATTACCAGTAACACACCAAAAGTGATTTATTTATAAATAATTCACTTATATTTAATTATCATTTCGTTTACATTGTATATTGATTCCAAAATAAATACAAGTGCTTTTTCACATTTACATACTTTATTTACTATTCACCTATTTACTATTCATATTATATTTCCAAGTCTTTACCATTAGTTTCAATTACTTTTTTATACCAGTCAAATGATTTCTTTTTATATCTTTTTAATGTTCCAGTGCCATCATTGTTTTTATCTACATATACAAATCCATATCTCTTTTTCATTTCTCCTGTACCTGCACTAACAATATCAATAGGTCCCCACCAAGTATACCCCATTAAATCTACACCATCTTTAATTGATTCTTGCATTTCGATAATGTGATCTTTTAAATATTGAATACGTTCGTCATCAATAATTGAACCATCTTCGTTGATAGCATCATTTGTACCTATTCCATTTTCCACAATAAATAAAGGTTTTTGATAACGATCATATAATTCATTACAAACGTACCTTAATCCTAATGGATCAATAGGCCATCCCCATTGTGTTTTTCTTAAGTATGGACTCATCTCACCCATGATTCCACCTGTATTGCCTAATATTTTCATACCTGCTTTATGTGTAGAACTTCTATAATAACTAAATCCTAAATAATCACATGGATAATCCTTTAATAACTGTAAATCGTTTTCTTCCATTTGAATTTTAATATTATTTTCTTCTATAATTCTATCAAAATAGTTAGGATAAGCTCCTCTTATCATTACATCACTATAAAATAACGACCGTCTTCTTAATTGATAAGATTCAAATACATCCTCTGGTTTACAAGTATGAGGATATATTGGACTCAACGATAGCATACATCCTATTTTAGCCTGAGGAATTATCTCATGGCAAAGTTTTACTGCAAGTGAACTAGCCACAAACATGTTATGACTTGCTTGATAAATCATTTGTAATTTTGTATCATCTTCCTTTACCATAATTCCAGCTGCTAGAAATGGCATTGTATGTGCATGGTTAATTTCATTAAATGTCATCCAGTACTTTACCTTATCTTTGTATCTATTAAAAACTACTGTGCAATACTTCTCAAAATATCCTACTAGTTTTCTATTTGTCCATCCACCTAATTCTTTCACTAAATAAAGAGGGGTCTCAAAATGTGAAAGTGTAATTACTGGTTTCATACCATATTTTAATAAAGTATCAAACAAATCATCATAATATTTTAAACCTGCTTCGTTTGGTTCCTCCTCATCGCCTCTAGGAAAGATTCTAGACCAAGCGATTGATGTTCTAAAACATTTCAGACCCATTTCAGATAATATTTTAATGTCTTCTTTGAATGAATGATAAAAGTCTATTCCTTCATGCGATGGATAATTTGTTCCCTTATTTATTTCTAATTCAATATTCTTAAATCTATCTGCTCCCACTGGAAGTATATCCGCTATACTTAAACCCTTTCCATCTTCTAAATATGCCCCCTCTGCCTGATTTGCAGCAATAGCGCCACCCCATAAAAAATCTTCTGGAAATCCTTTATTTTTCATTTTTTTACCTCCATAGTGTATGTATTTTTATTAGTTTCCCTTAGCACTATCAGCAAAACAATATAAAAAAGACCTATTCTAAGATATACACGATATCATTAGAAAAGGCCTTGCCTGCATTACCAGTAACACACCAAAAGTGATTGACTAATATTAATTTACTATTATATGCACATTATATATTAATTTCAAAAAATATTCAAGTACTAACATTTTGCTTGTTCGACTATATTTTAATTGTTTTAATTGTTTTTGGGAAAGATATTGGGAACAGACTATTTTATAGAAAGCTCAGCCAAGGCCTCGATACGACCCCAGGCCTCGCTACGACCCCTAGGGGTAAGCAAAATATGTCGAACACAAATTGTAACCATAATTTGTTTTACTATCTGATTTCTTTAGTAATGCTTACAGTTGTTTATGTTGTAATGGATCAATAATATTTTACTAATTAATATCTATTAAATTCAATAATTGTCCATAGACACTTTTGCCTATAATTGTAATGTAAATATTGACATTACACAATTTTGTTGGTATAGTTTTATTAATATAATAATACTGTGAAGAGAAGAAGTAAGAATCGTACGTTTTCAACAGAAAGTTACCGGTTGATGAGAGGTGCAGAAAACAGATTTTGAATACGTCTCTGAGTAGCGAACTGAAAGGGTTTTATGTCTTAGTAGGCTTCTGCCGGGTGCGACCGTTACATCGCTAAGGTATAAGTGCTTTTGTGCCGTACCTTATGAGGTTTACACAGTGATGTGTAAATAAACCGAGGTGGTAACACGCGAGCAAAGCTCCTGTCCTCTGCATTATGCAGAGGATAGGGCTTTTTTTTATATTCTTTTATATTCTTATTTGTTTTAGAAAGGGTGAAAAACGATGATAAATGCAAGAGAACAGTTTAAAATTATTATGAAAGGGGTAAATAAAATTATAAGTGAAGAAGATTTAATGCAAAAGCTAGAAAAAAGCATTGCTACAGATACTCCTCTTGTAGTGAAGCTTGGACTTGATCCTTCTGCACCTGATATACATCTTGGCCATGCTGTTGTTCTTCGAAAAATTAAGCAAATTCAAGATTTAGGACATCGTGTAGTAATTATAATTGGAGACTTCACAGGTAAGATTGGTGACCCATCAGGTAAGAGCAAAACACGTAAACAATTAACTAATGAGCAAGTAATTAAAAATGCAAAATCTTACGAACAACAAATTTTCAAAATACTTGACAGGAATAAGACAGACATTAAGTTTAATAGTGAATGGTTGTCAAAACTTAATTTTGAAGACGTACTAAAGCTTGCAGGAAAGGTTACAGTTGCAAGAATACTTGAAAGAGATGATTTTGAAAAGAGATACAAAAACAATGAACCTATTGGACTTCATGAATTTTTCTATCCCTTGATGCAGGCGTATGATTCAGTACAATTAAAAGCAGATATTGAAATGGGAGGTACAGACCAAACTTTTAATATTCTTATGGGACGTACTATGCAAAAGGATTACGGTCAAGAGAGTCAAGTTGCCTTGTTTATGCCTTTACTTGAGGGTACAGATGGATTTCAAAAAATGAGCAAGAGTTTAGGAAATTATATTGGTATATATGAGGATGCAGTTTCGATTTATCAAAAGACAATGGCTATTCCGGATAACCTTATTATTAAATACTTTGAACTTGCAACGGACATTCATCCAGATGAAATAGAAGTACTCAAATTAGAACTTAAAAAACCAAAAACAAACCCGCGTGATGTTAAAATGCGTCTGGCTAAAGAAATAACAACATTATATTGTGGTCTATTGGAATCAGAAGCTGCTGAAGAACATTTTAGAACTGTGTTTCAAAAGAATCTTATTCCAGAGGATATAGATGAGCTTATTCTGTCTCCAGATTGTTTTACACAAAAGAGTGAAATTGACCTAATAAAGGTTATTGTTAAAAGTGGAATTGCTAATAGTAATAACGAAGCTAGACGACTTATTGCCCAAAATGCTGTAAAAATAGATGGTGAAAAATTTAATAATACTGTAATGAAAAATCCAAATAATAGTTTTGTTATTCAAGTTGGAAAAGCGAAATTTATTAAAGTAAAAAGTGCTTAAGCAATTTTTAACATATAGAATATATTAAAGAAAATTTAGGAGGCGGTAAAATGAAATACACTATAAACCCAGAGGTGTTTGAGTTAAATCCCAATCTTCGTTTTGGGATAATTATTGCAAAGGAAATCACAAATACAGAAACCTCACCGAAGGAAACCGAAAGGCTTAGAAATGCAGAAAAAAATGTGAGAAAAATAATAAAGCCAGAAGAACTTAAAGCTCAACCCATAATTAAGGGGTATAGGCTCATACTTGAAAATGCAGGCATAAATCCAAATAAATTTGTAAATTCCATGGAAGCCATGATGAAAAGGATACTTAAAGGTGGCCAGCTTCCTACAATAAACTCCTTAGTAGACATGTGCAATGCAATATCAATAGAGAACCAGGTTTCATTAGGAGGGCATGATTTAGCTGATATTGAAGATGACCTTTCCGTAGGTTTTACTAAGGGAACTGAGAAATTTCTTCCATTTGGATCCGAGGAATATGAACCAGTAGAGGCAGGAGAACTTGTTTTTACCAGCGGTAAAGTTGTACAAACAAGAAAATGGGTATGGCGTCAAAGTGAATTGGGAAAGATGACATTGGATACTCATAATGTATTTTTTCAGTTGGTAGGCTTTGACGATGCTCCGGAAAGCCCGTTGATAAAATCATTGGATTCCTTAGAAGAAATTCTTAAGCAAAAATTCAAGGGCACCTATAAAAGATATATTGTTAAACCTGAGAACCCTGAGATAGAGTTTTAAAAATTCAGATATAGTAATGGGATGGAATAAACATCTTATCGAATCTTTTAAGAGTTGACTCTGATGATAAATTCAGTTCGATTTATCAGTATTATTTTAACCTTATTAATGCATCTGAAATGATAACAGCTGCAAATGTAGTAGTAAATGCCTGGAAGGTAGTGATAAATAAGCCCCAATTTGAAAGTGATATTACAAGACGTATGCTTTCTGTTCCTGGTATTATTTACTATTATAAAGGAAATCCTTCTCCAGAGTGCAACAATGTTGTATGTGGACACGTAATTGATTGTTTTGAAAAGTATTATTCAATATCGGAGAATAAGTCAGAAATTCTTTATTTTGTAAAGAAACAGTTATTAAACTCACGTAAGCAGGTAGTTAAAAAAGCCGAAAAATTTTTTGATAAAATTTGATATTTATATTCAATAATATCTAATAAAAAATAGTGCCCTTTCACAGGCACTATCCTTCTAAGCTACGTCAACTGTACTAGTATCAGGCTATAGCTTTTCTTTTTTTTCTATGAATACACTATTAATTTATCTTTGTTTTTATTATTTTAATATTTTTAAAACTTATATTACCCAATTATAACAAACACTATTTTCTCTTTCTACAATACTTGAAACTAAGGTATACCAGCTATCTAAAACTACTACATCCTCTATATCTGATGCTGAAATTTCCGTGAACAAAGTGCTAAAAAATATTTAAAAGGATATATTATTCAATCGTAGGAGATTTTTTTTTTGTGTTATCTACGCCTCAAAAAATTTGCATTGATTTCTTCCATTGACTTTGCCTTGATAGAGGGCCTTATCCGCATTAGCGATAGTACCATCCATGGAATACTGCTCTGAGTATTGGCACAAACCTATAGTAATCGTAATATTTTTATCTATTCCTTCATATCTATAATCTGCTACTGCCTGACTTATTGCATTTGCCTTTTTAAGGATAGCTTCCGGCTGATCATTCATTAATACAATCAAGAATTCCTCGCCGCCCCATCGTCCCACAATACCATCATTACCAACAGCTAAATTCATCACTGCCGATATCTTTTTTAGAACTTCATCTCCACTTTCGTGTCCAAAGGTGTCATTAATGTCTTTGAAATGATCAATATCTACCAACGCAATGAAAAAGTCTTTATTTTGTTCAATCAATTGATCTGTTTTTTGAAGCATGAGACGTCGGTTCGGCAGCTTTGTAAGATAATCTGTTTTTGACATAATCTCCATTTCCTCCAGAGCATTCTGCAAATCCGCAGTCCGTTCCTCAACAATTGACTCAAGATTGATATTCACATGCTTCAACTCTGACAAAATAGACTGCTTATCCAGAGATAGCTGCTCAGCTCTAGTTAAAGCATTGGAAAACTTTGCAGACAATGTGTATGCCTGGGTAAACGTAAATATTGCAACGCCTAGTGGAATAAGCGAGGTCTTATTAGCAAGTGTCACTTGATAAATAAAATCGTTAGCAAAAGTTACCGCCAAACAAGCAATACCAAGCAAAACAATGCTTGCAAAAGGATAACCTTTCAATACGCCAACCAACAGCCGAGCAATAGCATATGCTATTAAAGAAAACCCAAATATAGCGTAAATAATCAATAATTTATCAAAAATACTATACGGCACTAACAAAACTAAAAGACCAAATATTACTCCCAGGTAAACACTAACTTTAATAAACCATTTAGCAAATAACCCTTCTAAGGCATAGTATAAGAATCCACACAAAGCCACAAATCCAACAAATACACAAAGATAAGCCGTGCGTGCATAAATAGAAAAATCAATGCCAAAAATACTTGGTAGAAAACGTTCCCCTACCATTAACATTCGAAGTGCAAATAGTAGGCAAAAAATACTAAAATAAAGCGGCGCCCAATCTTTAGGTCTCATGATATAAAGCCCCAAATGGTAAATTCCCATGATGAGTAACATGCCAAAAAGAAAAAGATCCCTTCCTAAGCTCATTTGCCCTTCTTTTGAAATTTGACTTGCCAAACCAAGTCTAGGTGCTACAATTGAGCAATCTCCTGCATAAAAATCTGAGGTATTATAAATCAACTCAACTTCATTACTTTGTGGATTAAAATATGTACTTAGTAGCTTATAAAAAGGAACACTATTCTTTCCATTGGTCCCGATTTTCCCAACTTCACCAGCTAGCTTCCCATCAATAAAGAGCTTAAATGATGTCAATACAATGTCAGTCCTTAGTCCATAAGCCTTGGTTTTATCTGGTAGCTTAACCACTAACCTCATGGTACCATAGAATTTGTTTTCAGCAATTGGCTTGGACAATTCCATGCTTTTTAGGGTGCTAGGTACAGCAATTGGAGTTGGCAGAACATCAACGCCCTTCTCAAAATCCTGGTGGGTTAGGAATTGATTAAAGTAAAAGGACCACTGGCCCTCTAAGCCTACGATTCCATTATCTTCGAAGGACCAATTGCTCAAATCCAAAACGCCATCTACAGGTTTAGGTGGCTTAAGCTTCGTTGATTTATTGGAAAATACTACCCCCGTGATCTGAAGGATTAGTATTAATACAAAAGTAACAATTAATAATAATTTCTTTTTCATGAGTTTACCCCTACTTATTTTAATCTAGCCCCATCAGTGAAGTAAAACGGTTGCAATGAGGGCATGTTGTCACATTTATTAAAGTCATCCGGGCAATATCCATTTGGAACATATTTTGTAGAAATAAAACCCATTTCCATAAATGTTTCTGCAGTTAGCTGGCTACAAAACACATCTGTATCAGGTGCTGACACGTTGAAATATTTGCCTTCTATATAGTATTTCAATAAATTTTCTGTGGTCGGAAATCCACGGTCATGTGCCTTATAGATAAAATCTTTCAGCTGTTGCAGTTCAAGTTGGGTGAGTGAACGATTTAAATACTTCACCTTAAAATGGGTATCATATTGTTTATCCAAGTCCACTTGGATTCTCTCAGCTAGTGACAACAACATTGGTCCACTCTCTTTAGGCTTTCCTATAATTACATCTTCAATTCCATCACTAGAGGACGTTGATTCCCAAAAAAGTGGTTCCTCACCACTCATGCCAATATCCTTTGGCAAGACCACTACACCGATATGAGACCAAACTGACCATTCTATGATTTCAATTAACTGGCTAACCTGTTGTATGCCATGAAACAAAATTAAATCCCCAGTTTTGAGACTACCTTTAACCTGGTTGTATGATATTTCTCTAAACATTAAATCCTCCCTTAGTTAATTTATTTCATAAAATTAGAATATTACAAAGAATTAGAATATTACTTATATATTACCATCCTCTTCGCCACATTCCAACTCTTTTTTACATTTTTTTTTAGTTTAGTGTCTTAATAGACTTTTCTATGGATTCCTTGTTAAAATAGGTTATTTCGGCTTCATATTATAAATAATTCCAGAGTAATAAATCGGTTCAACTATCATGCTTAGAAATGCAATGGCATGGACTTATATTATAAGGTGCTTGTTATCATCTTTAGTATTATTATAAATCTCATTGGTAAAAATAAACTTAAAAAAATAAATATATCATATTGACACTGCAACTACTACGTGATACTATATAGTAGTAGTAAGTTATACTGAATATCGGTAATACTAGATAGTGAAGAGGTGATCCATTTGGAAAATATTACAGAAATGCTAAAAGGTGTACTTGAAGGGTCTATTCTTGAAATTATTAGCCATGAGGAAACATATGGTTACGAGATTACCAGGAGGCTGAATGCGCTGGGATTTTCAGACGTTGTGGATGGGACAGTTTACACCATTTTGGTGCGGCTCGAGAAGAATAAACTGGTGGACATAGAAAAAAAACCATCCGATATGGGACCGCCGCGAAAGTTTTTCAAGCTCAACGACGCGGGGCGTGAGGAGCTGAGGAGGTTCTGGGAAAGATGGGAATTCGTATCATCAAAAATTAATGAGTTAAAGGAGAAGAAATAATGAATTTTTTGGAGAAAATTACGGGAAGCGACATGACTAAAGAATTTAAAACTTTTGAATCGCGAGCCAAAAAGCTACCGGCTGATTATCAAGCGGCATGGGAAAAAATTAAAGCTAATCTTTGGTCGCACTCAGATTTCACCGGTCGCAACCTCATGCCAATTCTTGACGATGTGCTTGGCATGCTCGAAGAAACGGCTGCGGACGGTCAGAGTGTACAAGAGGTTTTGGATGACGATATCAAAGGCTTCTGCTGCGCGCTGGCCGGAGAAGAAGGGGCAAAGTCTTTTCGCGACAAGTGGCGCAAGCAACTCAACAATAATATCGCTAAAAAATTAGGTAAATAGGAGCATGAGGATTAATAATCCTCATGTACAGAATAAGGAATACAAGGAGGTCAAAATGAGAATACAAGATATCATCGAAGGCAAAAGAGAGTGGCGAGCGCACGTGGCGCGTGTCAAAGCGCTCCCGATAGATTATCAGATTGTTTATAAAGAGATTCAAAAATATCTCTTTAAGGTCGGCCCTGTTGAGCTAACCGACGGGATAGGTTTACTCTCGGGGATTATCGATCTTTTTGTAGAGGGCGCGGCCTTGGGGAAAGCCGTGCTCGGAGTGACGGGCAGTGACGTAGCGGCTTTCTGCGACGATCTAATCAAAGATTCAAAAACTTACGCTGACATCTATCAAGAATCTGTTGACCAAGAAGTTAACAAGGCCATGAAAAAGGTTACGGATAAAACAAAGTAAAAGGGATGGTAGAGTGTGTAAATACGAGTGGATATTATGCCCGGTCTGTGGCAACAAAACAAGGGTCAAGATACGTGATGATACGGTACTTGAAAACTTCCCACTATTTTGTCCCAAGTGTAAACAAGAAACGATAATCAATGTAAAACAACTGAATATATCAGTTATTAAAGAGCCAGACGCTAAGACGCAGAGCCGATAACATGTGAGTGAAATCACAGTTGTCGGCGCTTTTTTTATGATAACTACTCAAGCTGCATTGAAAGGATTAGACGCAGATTTGAGTAGGGTTACTATATTGTAGAGGAGGAAAATAAAATGAAAAAAAATATCATACAAATTAAAGGGATAAAGAAATCTTACAAAGATGTAGAAGTACTCAAAGGAGTAGATTTTGAAGTAGAGCAGGGAGGTATTTTTGCATTACTAGGTTCCAATGGATCCGGAAAAACAACGATGATTAGAATCATGGTTACTTTACTTAAAGCAGATGCTGGAAGTGTTGTGATCAATGGTTTTGATATTGAAAAAAATCCAGGGGAGATTAGAGGTTCGATCAGTCTTACTGGTCAGTTTGCTGCTATTGATGAAATTTTGACTGGACGTGAAAATATTCAAATGATAGCAAAACTTAGACATCTTAAAAATCCAAATGGAGTAGCAGATGAGTTAATTAATCGTTTTGGCATGTCAGAGGCTGCAGACCGCAGAGTGGGTACTTACTCTGGAGGGATGAAAAGAAGAATTGATATCTCAATGAGTCTTGTGGGAAATCCAAAGATTATTTTTCTAGATGAGCCAACGACAGGTCTTGATCCAGAAGCACGTTTAGAAGTTTGGAAGATTGTAAAAGAGTTATCAGCTGCAGGAACTACAGTATTCTTAACGACTCAAAATTTAGAGGAAGCGCAGCGACTTGCAGATAAAATCGCTATTCTTCATGGGGGAAAAATCATTGCTCTAGATACACTAGAAGGATTGAAAAAATTATTCCCACCTACAAAAGTTGAATATGTTGAAAAACAACCTACATTAGAAGAAATATTCCTAACAATCGTTGGTAAAAAGGAGGTTAAAGTCCTAAATGGACTTTAACGAGTAATTTTCGAGCGGAAGCGAGAGTCTTTAATTACTCCGTGTTTCCGACTAAAAGGAGGAAAAAATAAATGGAATCTACAAATAAATATTTTTTCAAAGATATGAGTGTTATGTTTGGACGTTCTATGCGTCATATTTTTAGAAGTATGGATACAATTATTACAGTTAGTATCACACCAATTGCGATTATGTTATTATTCGTTTATGTATTTGGTGGTGCAATCGCAACAGGTACAGAAAATTATGTTGATTATCTATTACCAGGTATAATGTTAATGACTATTGGTAGTGGGATTGCATATGTAGCGTACCGTTTATTTACAGATAAACAACGTGGTATCTTTGAACGTTTTCACTCTATGCCTATCGCTCGTTCTACAGTATTATGGGGACATGTATTAACCTCATTAATTTCTAATGGAATTTCTGTAGTAGTGATTATACTTGTTGCATTATTAATGGGTTTCCGTTCTTCAGCAGGAATCTTAGAATGGCTCTCGGTATTTGGAATTCTTGGGATCTTTACACTTGCTTTGACTTGGATTGCTGTAATTGCGGGACTTGCTGCTAAAACACCAGATGGTGCAGGCGCATTCTCTTACCCCATCATCTTCTTACCATTTATCAGTTCTGCCTTTGTACCAACAGATACTATGCCTTCAGCAGTACGTGCCTTTGCAGAAAATCAACCTGTAACGCCTATCGTAGAAGCTATTCGTAATTTATTGGCAAACCAACCAGTAGGAAATGATATCTGGGTTGCCCTTGCTTGGTGTATAGCAATAATAGTTGTTGCTTATATCTTTGCAATGAGGATCTATAAAAAATTATAACCTATCTTTATATAAGTACATTTATTTTAGAAATTTAATGAGCTAGTAATATTATAAGATGGTAATTTATATCTGAGGGACTGTTTTATAAACATCAAATTTGGCTTCTTCTTGAAGGATGCAGTTAAATAATGGACAAGTAAGCTTTAGATGGTTCTTTTAGTTTTCTCCAGGGTTATCCTATCCCAATAAAAAAGAAGCCTTTTAGCTTCTAATTGTTAATAGTATAATAACTGAGCTGTCCCCAATAAATAATACATTAGTTATGAAATGATTACTCCTTTATTCTTTATGAATCTTTAATGCATCAAAAGTATTATCTTCCTTAAATATAAATGTAGCTCCATAGCCACCCCGTCCTATTACATTCTCATTTCCTTCTCTAAGTTCAATTTTATTATCTTCATTGGTATATCCTATTTGAAAATCATCTAATAAAATTAATAGTTTTTGTTTTTCTGTCATCCTTTACACCCCCTTACCATTATTATATAAATTTTATTATACCTTATTAATAATTGAATATTCAATTAAATGCTGAAATTGCATCTAAATGTTATTAATAAATCCTCTTCTCCCCACGGATTCCAATTTACTGGGTTATATGCATGTTGTAGTAAGTATGGAGACTTTTCATTAATTAATTTGTTAGGTTTTCTATTCTGTTTAATAGTGCGGATTTAATCATTCATTATAGCTGATTGATATAATCATAACAATTTTTGATGAATCAACTATGTTATTAATAAGTTTGGATAATCTATAGAAATTTTGTTTCATTGAGGCAATATATTTAATAATTGAATCCTTCATTTCTTATAGTGAACCACTATTACAGTACATACTGAATACCTGAGAGGTAACAATTAAAACCTAGAAGCATTACTACTTGTAAGTTTCTTATATTGTTACCAGCGATCGACCATAGATCCACTTCTAATAACGTCGAACATTTCCTCTATTTATTTTCGTTTTCGTTTTGATAAATAATTTATTCCAGTTTTAACTAGTTCACTTATAATCTGAACATAATCCACTGCTATTTCAGCCTTATCCGATATTGAACCTGATGAATTAGCTAAATTTCTTTCAATAGATTCAGCCGTAGTTGCTATGGTTTGAACTCCTTCTCTTACCTCTCCAGTTATGCCTTGAATATTAAAAGCTATTCCTGGTAATGAAGAAATGGTACTATCTATATTATTCTTATTTTTGCTTACTATATACTTAACATCCTTTAGTATGCTATTTATATTACTTAATGTACTAGCTAAATATACTAATAGCGCAATACCTGCAACGGAAAGTAAAAACATTAAAGCATCATTTAATGATATTGTAAATGCCATATAATCACCTTTATCCTTTCAGATCTTCTATTATATTTTTACTATCGTAATGCTCGTCCATACTATCCACAATATCAATTTTAGCATCTTCAACCTTATCTTCTAGCTTACCTTTTACTTCTTTTATATCATTTTTTCTTTCCTCTAACATATTTCTACCTTCCTTAGCAAGTTCATCTACCTTTTCTTTACCTATCACTACTGCATCTACTACCTTTTCTTTAATTTGATTAAGTGAATTATTTATACTATCAGATTTAGGAGCAATAAACAATGCCATAATTGCTCCTGATGCAGCACCTATTGCTGATGCTAAAGCTAAATTTCTAGCCCGGTCCTTTCTTTTTTGTTTATTCATAGCTTTTACTACCTTTTGAACTGAATACATGTTGTTACCTCCTCATATGCTTATATTTTTTTTGTAAAGGTTATACCTTTACCTCTATCATATTTAAGCTTGATCTAGACATCACAATTCCTTCGTTAATTAATTAGATATTTTAATAATTAAATATGATGACATAGTATAATTTATTAATAAAATTAACGTTTAAGCCATAAGCAATCTTCCCGTTCGAAACACAATTGCCTGTCCCTTTTGTAGAAAAATATCAACTAAATACCACCTATTTAAAGGAAAGGTATCTTTAATTTATAAGAATCATATTTTTCATCTTTTATTTTGCTTTTAAAATAACTATTAATTGAATTTAGTTCTCCTCCAATGAGAATTATTAAAGTGCTAATATTAAGCCAGCTTATTAGCGCAATAACTCCTCCTAAACTTCCATAAACCTTTTCATAATTTGCAAAGTTATTTACGTAGAAAGAGAATAATACAGAAATAGTAATCCAACCAAATGTTGTAAAAATAGTACCTACTATAACATTATTAAATTTCAATTTTCTATTAGGCACATACATATATATTAAAGAAAACGTAATAAACATTATGCTAAGCGGAATGCAATATCTTAAGACGGACCAGATAATATTAAACAATGCCTTTGCCCCTATGAGCCCAAAGATATAAATTCCTATAGGTTTTCCAAATACTATCATAATAAATGAAAAAATAATCATAATTGTTACCCCAATGGTTGATATAAGAGCTATAGAATTAAGTTTAATAAAATTACGGTTCTCCTTTATATCATAGGCTTTATTTAGACCTTTTGTAATAGCAGCTATTCCTTTAGAAGCTGCCCAAAGACTTCCTACCATACCTAAAATTAGAAGAGTTGTACTTTTAGATTTTAAAGTCTGTACAACCACACCCTTAACTAAAATACCCGTTTCTAAAGGAAGAAATGTATTAAAGTTTGCAATCAATATTTCATGTGAAAGTGTGGTAAAGCTTATCAAGTTAATTAAAAAAAGTAAAAAAGGGAAAAAGGCTAGTATTAAGTAGTATGTTATTTGTGCACTCATTGAAGGTATATCATCATCTTTGTATCTAAATATTAGTTGTTCAATATATTTAAATAAAATAGAACTTCTTAATTTTCCAACCACAATTACCTCCTCCAGTTCTAAAATAACTTGGCTATTACTGACCTACCCCTGCTATGCCAAATTAAAAATAGAAGTAACAACTATCTATTTAATTTTCCTCTTCCACCAATAAAATCAAAAATAAATACTATAGCGGCTATGACAAGCAAAATGTGTATCATGCCCCCACCAATCTTAAGCACAAATCCAAATAACCAGAAAATTATTATTATTCCTACTAACCAGCGTAAAAATCCCATATATATCACTTCCTCTCATAAATTCGATTTCTAACTATTACTCCAATTTCAAATCCATATTAAACAATAATAACAATCGTTTAATATTAAGTTTCTTATTGTCTATTGTACACGCATAAATGTTAACAATGAATTGGCTTATTGCCTATATATTTTGTTGTGTTAAATTACTTTTATAGTATTTAGCAACAAAAATGAAAATAAAAGGTCGATTAACTTTTTTAAATTATGTTAATATAAAAGTTAATAAAAACAAATTACTAGAGGTATTTATCGTTAGCAAGTTCGCCTTCGACTCACAAAGACCCCCCATAGCCATCAAGCTAAGAAAACACCCCCGGTGGTCGTGAACAAATTGTGAACACAATTTGTTTTGCTCATATCTTTGCAATGAGGATCTATAAAAAATTATAACCTATCTTTATATAAGTACATTTTTTTTAGAAATTTAATTAGCTAGTAATATTATAAGATGGTAATCCATTTGTAATTGTTACCCATATTATATGATATTTTATATCATACACTGTATGACTTCCTTTGTTATGTTCTCCCACACTAATCACCTTCTTATTAATTAGTATGGGCACCTTTTTTAGTTTCTTAAAAGGCTAGAAGCGTATACCGTCTAAAAACGGTGGTTTTAAACCCCGCGAATGGAAAACAAAAGATAAGACTAGATGGATAAAAGATAAGAAATGCAGATAATTTCGTTTATCACAATTATTTTCAAGAAAAATTAAAAAGGAGTCATAAACTTTCTTTTAAAGTTTATGACTCCTTCATATTATTTAAATTATTTTAACAAAGATTTACTTTAATTCTTTTTTAGTTATAAGGTAGTGGATCGCTCCATATGAGAAGTATACCACTTACTAAGTACTATTTTAATAGAAGCAACAACAGGCACACCTATCAGCATCCCTATAAGTCCACCTACATTTCCACCTATAATAATTGCCAGCATAATAAATACTGGATGTAATCCCACACTATTTCCAATAACTTTAGGTGCCAATAAGTTATTATCAACTTGTTGAACTACAAACATTCCAATAATTACCCATACTGCTGAAATAGGTTGTCCAGTTGTTAGCGCTGCAATTACTGCCAGAAAAGTTCCCACCAAGGGTCCAATAAATGGTATCATGTTACAAATACCCGAAATTACCCCTATTATTAAAGCATAATCTATTCCAATAAAATACAGTATAGTGGCTGATAAAACTCCTACAAAACAAGCCTCTAGTAATTGCCCTCTTATGTAATTATGAGTGGTATCATCTATAATACATAATATTTCTTTAAATCTAACTCCTGCTTTACTTTTCGCGAATATAAGATTAAAAATTTTATTCCATAAATTCAAAAAATAATTAGAATCATGTATTATATAAATGCTTAATACTATAGCTATAATAAATGAAGCTATGTTGGAACCTATAGATACAATAGAATTTACCATTACCCCTGTACTTGCAAAAAAATACGATCGCACATAGTTTATAATTTGGTTAATCTTATCTTTTAACCCTTCTAGTATTGAAATATTTGATTGTTCTAATTTATCAACATTAGAATTAACTGACGATGCTGAATTCTTTAAATAATCAGTGATGTCTAACGTCATATTAGTTATGTTCATATGATTAGAAAATTTTCCACCAATCATTATATATATTCCAATAATGGTAGCTATAAAACCAACTAATATCAATATATACACTGCTAAAATTCCCACTAATTTTCTAGAAGCATGTTTTTTTAATATTTCTTTCTTTTCAAAAAAATTTTGTACAATGTTCACACATGGTTTCAATAAGTACACGATCACTAGTGCAGTAAGAAGCGGTTTCAGAACTCCAATAATTTTCCCTAATGTGCTGAATAATAAAGAAAGTATACCTCCTATATTATTTAAAATTGCTATACCAATGTATATTAGAAGTATTGTAACCGTGGAATATAAGCAGTATTGTAATAATTTTTTATCAATTTTCATTTTCGCCTCCAAACTAGCTTGTTTTCTAAATTTCTCTTTTCTTATTTCTGTACGTTATAATAAATAAAAAAACCTATAAGCTAAATACTTTTTTAAGTGTCTAGTCTATAGGTTATAGTTTAATGTATTATACTTTTTTTAAAATCTCTCTTTATTTTTTATTGCTTTCGCTTATTGTGTTTTTTAGTTATTGATTAATAAAATACTAAAAAATATGGAGGACTTTAAGTATTATAATTATGACAACTACTCCACCAATTAAACCTAACATACAATTCACGCTCCCTTTTATTTTTGAATTACTGTTTATATCACGGTCTTTACAACCAATTCGTCACAGCATTCTACTAATCTATATTAAGTATCATACCACATTTTACGACAAAATTCAACAAATTTCTTAAATATAGTCATTTTCTTCCAGGTTAACTAAGTTAGTTTTAACTTCTCTCCTCTATCATCTCTGTTCCACATTCTGGACAAACCCAATCGGCAGGTAGATCCCTAAAATTAGTGCCTACTGCTATTCCACCATCTAGATCTCCTTTTTCTTGATCGTAATTATAATCACATGCTAAACAAACATACTTAACCATAAAACCAACTCCTCTTAATTTGTTTAATATTATAACCTACTTAATATTATCTCCTGTATTTGTATAACTTTTTCCCACCTAGTTTTTAATCAGTTCACTTACATCGCTACTGCAAAAGGCTTACACCTTCAAGAATTCCAGTAAATCGGTGTTGAGCCTATCTTTATGAGTGTATATGAGTCCGTGAGGTGCACCCTCATAAATTTTAAAAATTGCATTCTTTACCCTCTTTGATGATAGGATGGCAGAAGCGTCTATGGGCACAATTTGATCGTCGTCCCCGTGAATAATCAGAGTTGGTATATTGAATTTTTTCAGGTCTTCCGTGAAATCCGTCTCTGAAAATGCCTTTATGCAATCATAGGTGTTCTTGTGACCAGCCTGCATACCCTGAAGCCAAAATGAGTCAATCATACCCTGAGAGACTTTAGAACCGGGCCTGTTAGCACCGAAAAACGGACCACTTGCCAGATCCTTGTAAAACTGCGAGCGATCTGCCATGGAGCCACTACGAATACCATCAAACACATCTATTGTAAGGCCTCCTGGATTAGACTCTGTTTTTAGCATAAGTGGTGGTACAGCAGAGATTAAAGCGGCTTTAGCCACACGTTTGGTGCCGTGTCGACCTATATAGCGGGCAATTTCGCCTCCACCAGCAGAAAAACCGATTAGAACAGCATCCTTTAGGTCAAGCTTTTCCATAAGCTCCGAGAGGTCATCTGCATAGGTATCCATTTCGTTGCCATTCCACGGTTGGCTAGACCGTCCGTGTCCACGACGGTCATGAGCAATGCAACGATATCCCTTTGAAGCCAAGAACATCATTTGAGACTCCCAGCTATCTGAATTTAGTGGCCAACCGTGACTAAATACTACAGGCTGTCCTGTTCCCCAATCCTTATAATAGATCTCCGTACCATCTTTCATAATAATTCTGCTCATTGTTTTTTCCTCCCTTTTGGATCTCTTCTATTTATTTTTGTTTTGATAAATAGTTTATTCCTGTTTTAACTAGTTCACTTATAATCTGAACATAACTTAATGATATTGTAAATGCCATATAATTACCTTTTATTCTTTAAATTTTACATTATATTTTTACTATCGTAATGCTTGTCTATGCCTTCCACAATATCAATTTTAGCATCTTCAAACTTATCTTCTAGTTTACCTTTTATTTCTTTTATTTCATTTTTTCTTTCTTCTAAAATATTTTTACTTTCCTTAACGAGTTCATCTACCTTTTCTTTACCTATCTCTACTGTATCTACTACCTTTTTTTTAATTTGACTAAGTGAATTATTTATACTATCGGATTTAGAAGCAATAAACACTGCCATAATCGCTCCTGATGCAGCACCTATTGCTGATGCTAATGCTAAATTTCTAGCCCTTTCCTTTCTCTTTTGTTTATTCATAGCTTTTACTACCTTTTTAACTGAATACATAGTTACCTCCTAATATACTTATAAAATTTTTGTAAAGGCTAAACCTTTACCTCTATCATATTTAAGCTTGATCTAGACATCACAATTCCTTTGTTAATTATATTAAATATTTTAATAATTAAATATGATGACATAGTATAATTTATTAATAAAATTAACGCCAGCTTATTTGTGCAATAACTCCACCTAAACTTCCATAAACCTTTTCACAATTTGCAAAGTGATTTACGTAGAAAGAAAATAATACAGAAGTAGTAATCCAACCAAATGTTGTAAAAATAGCACCTACTATAACATTATTAAATTTCAATTTTCTATTAGGCACATACATATATATTAAAGAAAACGTAATAAACATTATACTAAGCGGAATTCCATATCTTAAGAAGGACCAGATAATATTAAACAATGCCTTTGCTCCTACGAGCCCAAACATATAAGTTCCTATAGGTTTCCATATACTATCATAATCAATGAAAATATTATCATAATTGTTACCCCAATGGTTGATATAAGAGCTATAGAATTAAGTTTAATAAAATTACGGTTTTCCTTTATATCATAGACTTTATTTAGATAAAATTTACTTAGGCATTGTTCATAATTTTAATTTGTAACTACTTTTCCAAATACAAATGCCTATCAAATAGTAATTATTATTATTTAGTTTAGTAAATTATAGTTCATTGTACACACATAAATGCAAATAACACATGGGCTAGTAGCCTATATATATAATGTGCTATTAGCTTAACCTTATATTATAGAGTTTCAAAGTATCCATTGCTTAGTGTAGTAGGCGTAAGTGTTTTCTAGGTATATGGGAAAGATGAAATTAAGTCATAGTGACTTAATGGAATAAAAGTAATTGTCGGAAAATGTTGAAATATCACGATATAAATGTTATATTAAACAGATAATATTCTAACGGAGGTGATTTTCATGGTAGAAAAAAAAGTGTTTACTAGTGAACAAGCTAAGGAAATTGGTGAAAATATTGGAATAAGCTGGAGCAAATTCAATGTAGAACAATTTAGGATGGGATTGATGGTTGAGCTTGAACATGGCATAATAACTCCAGATACAAATGTTACAAACAACGACCCATTAATTACAGGAAAAATTGCACTTGCACATTTGGAAGAGTTTCCTGATTACTATACTCGACTTGAAGAAATGGAGAATAAAGCAGAAAAATATTGGAAAACCAAATAACTTAATTTTAAGATACAGTCACACTAGTAATTCTATGTGACTGTATACTTTAAGTTTAAGCTATATTAACATTTTTCTTCTCCTAAAATTATAAAGTCAGCCCTATCTTTAGGTTTTTGTTCGTGAAGATATTTATCCTCTCCACTCATCCACTGTTCCTAAAAGCCTAGAGCGCTTTCTCTATCTCTCTTTAAACGAAGTTTTCTATTACATTCTACAAATATCTTAATGTCGTATTTACTATATAACTCATCACTTATAGAATAGACCCCTTCAAATATAATTAACCCTTTAGGTTGAACAGTATGCCATTCTGATAAATCATCTAATACCCAATCATACCTTTGATATTTTGCTTCCTTTCCACTAATAATTGGCCCAATAACATGTTGATTTAATCTTTTGATATTGTAATCAATCATAATTATTATTGATTTTTATTCATTATTTCTAGTTGTTGTTATATCGATATATGAATGTAAATATAACTATTGAATTTTTATTTAGATATATATTCTAAGTACTACGAAAATAATGAGTGAGGATGTGGTTTCATGGCAAATAAAGAAAATACAATTAGAAAAATGAAAAAAACAGATCAGCAAGGAGCCATCGCGAAGTCGGTTTAAATTGAAAGAGTTATTATTTCTTAGCCTGATTTAAAATGTCTGAAATATCAATATTGGGGTGATGATATCTTTTATGTATTGATGTTTTCTTCCCAAATTGAATAGCTTTTTGGGGACACCATTGCAAACAAGCAAAACACTGTTCGCATTTGCTATTCCATGTTGGATTTCCATTATTCATATCAATGTTACATACTGGACAAACTTTTTGGCATATTCCACATTTATTGCATTTTTCATCAGTCCAAAAGTTCTTATCCATTTTAGGAATATGCTTAGTTGCATAATAATAAATTAAATTTGATACTATTGAGTTAGCAAGCATGTTGCTATTTTCTTTTTTACCCTGCTTGTTAGCTTTAATATATTCAGCAATAATTTTAACCTTTTTACTCCACTTATCAAACAATTCTTTTTGCTTTTCTTCGGAAAATGCTCCATACCTAGGTACGTAATTACCCGGCATATTTACGGTAAAGCCCGCTGCAAGCTTTCCTTTACAACCTTCTATTACTTTTTCAAATATGTTAATTGTAACACCTGGCGAACCACCATGTGTTGCAATGACATAAACATTTTTATGATTAAGATCTTCAAATCTTTTTATGAACCTTTCAATAATAAGCGGGATCCCCCAATAATAGACTGGAAATATAATAACAATAACTTTTGCTTTAGTTTTAATAGTGCTTTTGCCTATTACACTGGGAATAGAAATAAGATCCCCATCTATTTCCTTTCCAATATCTTTAGCAACTGCCAACGAATTTCCTGTACCTGTAAAATAATATATATCCGCTTTCATTACATTCCTCCTCGGATCACTATATTAAAATTGTATCATATTTAAAAGCCCATACCTAATAGCAAATTCGCTTTGTTCATAAAAGCCCTCTGGGGTCAGACCGTCCGAAAACTAAAGTGCTTAAGCAAGTAATAAACTGCTGAACCCTAAAAACTATATCGATTTATAATTATTAGAAATGAACAAATGAAATTGGTCCTATATGAAATTATTTATTGCATAGGCTATACCGGACTCATCATTTGACCTCGTTATATACTTTGCCTGTAATTTAAGCGCCTCTACAGAATTTCCCATTGCTATGGGCATGCCAACACATTGAAACATCTCTATATCATTGTAATTATCCCCAAAAGCAATAACCTTATTTAGGTCTACATCTAACTTCTTTGATAAGATCTTTAGTGCCTTACCTTTAGAGATATTTGAAGCCATTATATCTAGAAGTCCACTCATCGAACTCAATGCAGTAAGATTATCATAATTCGAAAAATGCTTTTCTAGAGATTTAACCTGCTCGTGATCACTACATACTAATAAAATCTTTATAGCATTTATTTCATTAATACTTTCTATTATTCTATTATCTATATACTTAATAGGTACTTGTAAATTCTTTGGTAGATCTCTATTAAGATTTTCAAATTTTGCGGCTCTAGGGTTATTTGGGGTAGACAATACAACGTTAGTAGTATATATTAGAAAATCTATATTATATTCCATGCAATAACTTATTATTTCACTTACACTAATTTTGTCCATTACCTTTGAATAAAGTATTTCTCCTGTTTCTATATTTCTAATTAAGCCACCATTACAAGATATAACATATCCTTTTAAATCTAACTGTTTTATAAAAGGCTTTAACATTAGATCAACTCTTCCAGAAGCAATAATTACTTCCACTCCATTTTGTTGAAGCTTTTTTAAGGCCATTTCATTTCCCTTTGATATTACATCATCTGAATTTAACAATGTTCCGTCCATATCACACACACACCATTTATATTTAAGCATTAGTAACTGCTCCTTTCATATTTTCAATTATAGCTATACTATAAAATTATAAAATAAATAAACAATTCAGCTAGACTTCTGTATAAAATCTAACTGAATTGCTTATTAACATTTATTAAATATTCTTATAAGCCTGGCAAGAACCCAGACATTGTATTAAGAAGAAGTACCATAAGTAACGCTGTTACTCCTGATAAAGTACCACCGATAGTCCAAGACTTAAGTGTATCAGCTACTGACAAGCCTCCAAATCTTGATATAACCCAGAAACCAGAATCGTTAGGAAGTGACAATCCAACACCACCTGCACATATTGCAAGTCCTACTAAAACTGGCGATGCTCCCATTGAAGCCACTATCGGTCCTAGTATTGATGAAGTAGTAACTAATGCAACAGTTGTTGAACCTTGAGCTGCTCTTAATATTTGGCTTAGAATAAAGCCTAGTATAATTATTGATATATTCCAATGCATCATAGTCTGAACAAGATAGTCACCAATTCCACTTGTATTTATTATGTTACCAAAGGCTCCACCTGCACCTGTGATTAAGAGGATAAGTCCTGCTGAATCAGCTGCCTCTATAATCGCATCTCCAATGTTTCTTTTAATGTATTTTTTAAGGGCAACAATAGCTAATAAAATTGCCAGTAATAATGCTATGTTTTTATCACCTATAAAGTTGAAAAATATAGATCCCGGTGAACCTTTAGGAAGTATCACCCCCATAATATTTGCTGCAAGTATTAGTGTTATTGGGAAAAGTAGTACAATTATTGAAAGTGCCCCTGAAGGTCTATCTCCAGCATTTTCAGTAGATGCTGCTATCTCTTCCTCTGCAACTGAAACTTCTTCTATAATTTGCACCTTTTTCTTGCCTAAAGTTAATGAATATAGCCATCCACCTACTAATGCTGCTGGTAGTGAAACAATTATTGCATAAAGTAAAAATACGCCTATATTTACGCCCATATTCCCTGCTACAGCTAGTGGTCCTGGAGTTGGAATAACAAGCGCGTGGGTTGTTATTGCGCCTACTGATAAAGCAGTCACTAGCACTATAACTGGCTTTTTTGTCTTAGCTGAGAGCTGCTTTATTAGAGGCATGAAAATAACAAAAGCTGCATCCAAGTAAACTGGAATGGATACTAAATACCCTGCGATATTAACAGCTAAAGGTGCATTTTTCTCGCCAACTTTTTTAAGAAGACTGTTTGCTACCTGGTCTGTAGCATATGCTTCAGATAACAGCTTTCCAAATATAATTCCAAGACCGATAACAATACCTATACCACTTAGAGTGTTACCAAAACCTTTTGTTAAACCTGTACTAATTTCACTCACTGGCATGCGTACTAAAAAAGCTGTTATAATTGAAGTAATCAATAATGAAATAAAAGGATTAATTTTGAACTTAATAATACTCAATAACAAAATTCCGATTGAAACTACGAAAATTACTAATAAAATTGGACCTGTTACCATTTAAGTTTCCCCCTTTTTAATTGAAAAATATAGATTAGTATTGTACCTTTAATAACTTCATATATTTATTTACTACTTCTTTAACATATAATATCTGTGATAGTGATACTTCTGACAAGTGGTTTTTGTTCCCATTATTTAATAATTTCTTGGTTTGTTCAAGCGTATACACTGAAATTTCTGTATTAACATTAACCTTGCAGATCCCATTTTGAATACATTCCCTTAATATCTTTTCATTGGTTCCCGAGCCGCCATGCAAAACAAGTGGTAGGTTCACTCTTTCCTTAATCTTCTTTAAAATATCCACTCTTATATTAGGTTCACCCTTATACATCCCATGTACAGTACCAATTGAAACTGCTAAAGCATCCACTCCAGTTTTTGCTACAAATTCCTGGGCCATGCGAGGACTTGTATAGACTTCTTCATCCTCGGCTGTCCCTTCATTAGAGTTTAATCCAGTGGCCAAAGATCCTAGTTCAGCCTCAACGGAAACATTACAGGAATGAGCAATCTCTACTACCTTTAAAGTATTTGCTACATTTTCTTCAAAAGGCAATGCAGATCCATCATACATCACCGAAGTAAATCCAGCCTTTATAGCTCTATAAACGTTTTCCAAACTGCTACAGTGGTCTAGATGCAAGGCAACAGAAATCTCCATATTTCTAGATAAGCTGCTAACTAATGCATATACAGTATCAAAATCCATATTGTGAAGATATTTTTCACCAAATGCGATTATTGTTGGAAGCTTTTGCTCTTTAGAAGCCTCCAATACACCTTTAATAGTTTCATAATTATAGACATTGAAGGAACCTACTGCATACTGTCCTGCCATTGCCTCATGAAGAATTTCTTTCATTGTAATTATCATAATTATCCCCCTAATACAATTTCAATTTCAATTACTACTTGTTCAAAATTTCAACTGCTTCCCTAAGGGTAGTATTAGTTCCTACATTCCCTGGAAATATAACGTATGATATTCCTGGGAACTTACTTTCACTTCCTGTAGTCCAAACAGGTATCCCTGGCTTAATTTGACCAATTACAGTTGCTCTTTGTACCTTAAGCCCCTTTGTTCCTATATCACTCGAGGTAATACCTCCCTTAGCGATAATATAATTGGGTCTTACTTTTAATCTTTGAACAATACTTGTTACAGCATCTGATATTTTAACAGAAAGTTTTAATTCTTCTTCCTTTTTATCCGGTCCCAAATCTATCCTTTCTCTACTGGTGCAAACAACTACACTTTTACCAGAACTTATAAGACTCTCACAATTTTCTATAACTCTATCCACTTCAGCTTCAAACTTTTTAGGTTGCAATACGAGACGGCAGTTCAATTCAATAAATTCTAGAAAACTGCACTTCTTTAATTCTTCTACTTGCTCAGTAGTCTTTTTAACATGAGAACCAACTATAATTAATCCTCCATTGTTAGATTCCTCTTTAATAAGTTCCTCTCTAGTAAGTAAACCCTTATCACTTACACCGCCAATTACTTTAGTAAATGCAGCTGCAGTTCTATACATAAAATTTTTTCCTGCTTTTAATGCTTTAATTAATGCAATAGAGAATATTTTTACATCAACATAGTCTACAGCATTTACAACTACTTTATTAAAATTATTAACCTTAAGTAATTGTTTTGTAATATTTTCAATATCAAGATTCCTAATGCTTTCAAGTGTTATATATGTGATATTTTCAGCCTTAAAATCACCATTTGTTTTTTCCTCAACGTATTCACCTAAATGAGACTTTGTATAGCCAAAAGTTCTATCCTTTGCAAATTCAGTTTCGCCAGCCGGTATTAATTCTTCTCCATATTGAACATAGTGGATATTGTCAATTGTAAATCTACCGCCTTCCTTAAAAAAGGGTAATAATACTTCACCATCCAATTTAAGCTCAGAATTTGTTTCGATTGTTTCTCTTAATACATTTGTTTCAAGAGGATAATGCCCTCTAAGCGTTGAATCTGATCTACTGATAATAAGAAACTCCTTATTATGTTTTTTTGCAACCTTAATAACATTCAAAGCTATTTCTTTGTGTGCTTTTTCTGTTTCACTTGCTATAAAACCTCTAGAGTTCGTTAGCACAAAGAACATGGAGTTTTCTTCTGCAAAGCCCTTCTCTATGCTGTCTACTGACCAATCAGTGTAAACTGAAATATCATGAACAGTTTGTACACCAGTAGGGTCATCATCAAGCACTATTATTTTTTTATTAAGTTCAAGTAACTCTTTTTCATATAATCTTTTTACAACTTCTATATCTACCTCAGGTATTTTATCGAAGGCCTCTTTTATTAATATTTTTTTAATAGTCATGAAATTACCCCTTTCTTACTTCAACATTAGCAAGTTTTTCATAATATTGTACTATGCCACCATGGTCATCATTGGCTTTTCCATCTACCTTAAGTGCATGGAATATCTCCAAAAGCTGACTAGATAGAGGTAGTGGAACATCAAGTGCATGTGCAGTCTCCATAACATTTGTTATATCCTTAAGATTGATAGCTATTTTTCCACCAGCCACAAAATTTCTTTCAAGAATTAAAGGAACCTTTGCGTCAAGTACAGCACTTCCTGCAAGGCCTCCTCTAATTGCCTGATACATCTTTTCAATATCAATTCCAGCTTTTGATGCGAGTACTAACGCTTCTGACATTGCCGCAATATTTAAATTTACAATAATTTGATTTGCTAACTTTGCAGTTACACCGCAACCATTTCCTCCAACTAATATTACAGAGGTTCCCATATTATAAAGCACATCTTTAACCTTTTCAAAAACCTCAGGCTTACCTCCTACCATAATTGATAATTTACCATTTATAGCTCCAGGTTCTCCTCCGCTTACAGGTGCATCTAACATTTCTAAACCCATTTTAACTACTTCGCTAGCAATTTCCTTAGAAACCACTGGAGTAATTGAACTCATATCAATTATAATGGTTCCCTTTTTTGCACTTTCAATAATTCCATTTTCACCTAAAACTACCTCTTTTACGTGCTCTGAATTTGGAAGCATTGTAAAAATGATATCACTATTTGCTGCGACCTCTTTTGGTGATGCAGCAGAAGTAGCACCTGAACTAACCAGTTTTTCAACCGTTTCTTTATTAATATCATATACAGTTAAATTATGACCAACCTTTATGAGATTTAATGCCATAGGTTTTCCCATTATACCGAGTCCTATAAAACCAATATTTTTTTTCATGTTTAACCCTCCATTTTAATAAAAATTATTTTTATATGTTTAGTAAATAGTTCAATAAATTGATTTTTATAATTTGAAAAATATTAAATCATTATTAATAGTTAATAATGATACAGTAAACATTTACACCCTACTTAGTAACTTTACTACTGTTTAAATAATTAAACAGTAGTTTTACTACTACTTAACAATAACAAAATATTTAAACGTTGTCAATAACTATTTTTCCGTTTTTTATAATTTTAATCTATTTGTTTTTTGTCCAATATATTGCTACAATTAATCTATAAAGAATCGTTATTTACAAACGTTAGGAGGAAAATATAACTATGGAAGACAATCTTTTCGCTACCATTAGATCAAGATTCAATACGCTTTCTAAAGTTCAGAAAAATATTGCTGATTTTATTCTTAACAATAAATCCGAATCAGTGAGACTTACTATTAATGAATTGTCACAAAAATGCAATGTCAGTGAACCTACAGTAATTCGTTTTATAAACAAATTGGATTACAGTTCTTATAGGACATTTCGTCTAGATATGGCAGGGGAATTATCAAAAGAAGCACATACATCGTCCACAAATGGCATTAAAATAGAGGATGGGTATCAAAACATTGAAGCTGATGATGATATTGGTGCAGTTAAACAAAAGGTAGTGTATTCTGTAGGCTGCGCTGTAAACGACTTGAATAACATAATAAATATCGATGATTTAGAAAGAGCTGTAAACCTTATTTACGAATCCAACAGTTTACTTTTCTATGGATCAGGGGGCTCAAGTGTAATAGCTATGGATGCATATCATAAGTTTATGAGAATTGGCAAAAAGGTATCTTATGACTTAAATTCACATTTTTCATTAATAAAGATTTGTCATCTTGAGAAGAATGACGTTGTAGTTCTCATCTCTCATACAGGGGAGAGCCAAGAAGTATTAGAATGTGCTGAAAATGCAAAAGAAAGAGGATGCAAGATTATAGGCATTACGAGTTATTTAAATTCTGATCTTGCAAAGATTTCTGATGTTGCGCTATTTAGTTCGACATATGATTTAGAATACTATACAGATGCTTTGGTATCACGACTTATTCAACTTGTTATTTTAGATATGATTTATATTTCAGTAAGTCTCAAAATGGGAGAACAAAGTAAAATAATGATTGAAAAATCAAGAAAAGCAATTTCTAATGTAAAAAAGAAAATGCTTAAATGAGTTAGTATAGAATTTTTTTATTAGCAAATTCGCCTCGCTCATAAGAACCCCAGGCCATGTGAACAGAATGTCAATCATCAAAAAAATAGTGCCCTTTCACAGGCACTATTCTTTCTAAGCTACTTCAACTGTACTAGTATCAAACTGTACTAGCTTGATCTACTATAAAGGGAAGGCTTTTGTTCAAATACAACAATGATTTTGGCTAAAGGTCCATAAACCATTACTCTATCATTTTTCATAATCACTTCATCCTTTGAAATATCACCAATTGACAAATCATCTCTTTTAATATTTAGAACTCTTATTCCATAGTCTTTGCTGATTCTTGACTCCAATAAAGTTCTATTATTAAGTTTTTCAGGGACCTCAATAATCTTTATCTCTGCAATTACAAATCCATGAAAATTATCAAAAATTAACATTGGATTCGCCTTCTTACTAAAGATTACCTTTGTTGCTATACGCTTTACGATATTATCAAAGGTTACTCTAAAAGATGGTATCTTTTTTATTATTGTAATAAAAGCCATAAAACTCAAAAGATATAAAATAGAGTGAAATACATTGAAATCCTTATTTTTTGAAAAAGATATAAACATGTTAACCAAAAGTGAAACTATGGCCACATTGAAGATATTACCGAAAAGCATAATTGTAATAGCAATTTTTCTCCTTTTTCGAGAAAAAACAATTATTTCACTTTCGGTAGTTGTGAAGCCACAATTTGTAAGCAGTGAAATAACTTGAAATTTAGCCCTGGTGTTAGACACTCCAGTAAGCATAAAAATCACTGTAAATATTTCAATAATGGTAATATATAAGATAGCTAGGAATAATAATATTAATAAAGCTAGATTAATGGACATCTTTTCCTCCCCTTATAATAAATTAAAAAACATATCTTTTATTATATGTTTCTGCAGACAACATGTATTGGGATAGAAAGGTGATACTAATACGCGTTAATTAGGATTGTTAAGTCATTTATTTTCTACCCGATGTTTCTTCCAGTATACATATTGTTTTTATTAAGGAATCGGTGAATTCTTCATCAGAAGAGTTTTTGAAGATAAGCAAATCATCTTTTACATAAGGATCATCCAAGGCAATAGGAATATCAAAATTAGTCCCTGCAATATATTCATTCCAATTTGCAAGTTTCCATGTATCCCTATCAGAATTCCTCTCAATCATCCTTTGTTGTGTTACATCTATTGAAGTTTCTACCCAAATAACGACTAAAGATGCGTTACTGTCTTTTAATGTTGCTTTTAGCTTTTTAATATAGTTCAAATCTCGTATTTCTTTTGTAAATGGTGCATTAATTAGCACAATATCATCATATTTAAGAGCTTCCAGTGCAAGTGCTACTATTGTTTCGTATTCATAATCACGTATATTTTTATTAAAAAAATCTGAACTTCTATTGTATTCTTCACCTGCTACAACAAAAATCTGTTTCGATAGTGTTATGAGTGTATCTTTATCAAGATAGACAACATGGCTTAATGCCTCAGCAAGCTTTTTTGCAATATAAGTTTTTCCACTTGCTGGTGGTGATGTTACTAAAATTAGTTTTTTCACAACAATCCT
>Ga0209125_1000638_pt1 | contig 42276 bp, 38 predicted proteins | sample BarGraIncub1131A_FD_184503 | JGI IMG/M metagenome (GOLD analysis project Ga0209125, IMG submission 184503) | Arctic peat soil microbial communities from Barrow, Alaska - Barrow Graham LP Incubations 11-31A (SPAdes) (version 2) | ecosystem: Environmental > Terrestrial > Soil > Wetlands > Peat... | reverse complement strand
AAGGTGAACGTCGCGAGTTCGAATCTCGTCTCCCGCTCCAAATATGCGGGTATAACTCAATGGTAGAGTGTTAGCCTTCCAAGCTAATTACGAGGGTTCGATTCCCTCTACCCGCTCCAAAAAAAGTCTTTAGTATTTATACTAAAGACTTTTTAAAAATTATTTTATTATGCGCCCATAGCTCAGCTGGATAGAGTGGCAGACTTCGAATCTGTAGGTCGTGGGTTCGACTCCCTCTGGGCGCACCATTAAACGCTGATATAGCAAGTTTTACAGAAATGTAAAACTTGCTATATTTTTTACTCAATTATATAGTATAAAACACAATTTTTTCAATATATAGTCTTGCTAAAATTGAGTGTATGATCTTACTTTAACCCAGGTCAGATATAGACAACATAAAGTTTACATATTTATTTGATTATTTTGCTATAATTGTTTGTTATTATAAATACATAGAAAGTCAATAAATTGATTTCTAGTATATTGTTTAACGACATTTCAGAGGGAGAGACTCCCACTTCTATAAGTGGGAGGATAACAATTGAGAATTGTTATCTACCCCAGAGACCTACCCAGAGGATACATACTCTAACAAATAAAAAATTTCAGTATGAGTATAAATATCCTTCTGAAGTCGTTAATATTGCAGCGACCCAGGAGATGATTTAAGTGTATTACTGTATTGAGTTTAAAGGAATATCATCATGTTATTCGTAAACATAACATAAAAACAACGTAAATATGGACAAGTAAAAAATAATAAAATGAAATGGATGGTGCAAAATGAAAAATGCTAAAAAGATAACATCAATATTGATGGCGGTTACTATCACTATGGCAATGTTAGTTGGGTGTAGTACTAAAAAAGCAGATGCGACTTCGTCAACAGCAACAACAGCAACAACAGCAAATACAAATGGAACTGCAAATGCTAATAAAAGTGATCAAGGAACAATGAAAACACTTTATTCAAATGTTCTTAAAGCGTTAGTTACAAATAAAACTATAACACAAACTCAGTCAGATAAAGTTCTTGTAGTTATTGTAAAAACTACGCAAACGAATAGCGAAAAACCAAGTGGCACGCCTCCAACAGATAATCAAAAACCAAGTGGAGAAGCTCCGAAAGATGGTGAGAAACCAAGTGGTACAGCTCCTACAGGAGGATCAAATTCCAAAGATAATATACTAAGTGCTTTAGTTACTAGCAAAGTAATTACTCAGGTACAAGCTGACACAATAAACAAAAACGTTCAGGCAGCTATGAAGAGTTCTGGAAGTGCTAAGGCAAATTAAAACTTGCTTTATCAAACAATATTGACAAAGACAAAATTATATAGTAAAATGACCATGGAATAAATAATTAATTACCTTTAATTTGGTACGAGAGACCGAGAAGGAAGTAGAAATTTTAAAGTGTTATTTGCTACGCCTTCTCACAATAGAGATGGCGTTTTTTGTGTATAGAGTAAATTTAATATTAAAATTACTGTAGTACCTTTAAATTTAGTCCGGAGAGGCTGAGAAGGAGAGGATGAATATGTTAAAAGGAAGAAATTTAATTGATCCAATGGATTTTTCGCTAGTAGAACTTGAGGAGTTTTTTAATTATGCAGATGAAATAATTAAAGATCCTAAAGACTTTTCTCATGTATGTGATGGTAAAATTTTGGCAACACTATTTTATGAACCAAGTACACGGACAAGATTAAGTTTTGAAGCAGCGATGTTAAGACTAGGAGGTCAGGTGTTAGGTTTTTCCGAGGCACAATCCAGTTCAGCATCAAAAGGAGAAAGTGTCGCAGATACTATAAGAACAGTAGAGTGTTATGCGGATATTGCAGCAATAAGGCATCCGAAAGAGGGAGCTCCTAAAGTTGCAGCTATGAATTCTAAAATGCCAGTAATAAATGCTGGTGATGGTGGACATCAACATCCAACTCAAACACTTACAGATCTTTTAACTATAAGAAATATTAAAGGAACATTATCAAACTTAACCATAGGAATTTGTGGAGATTTAAAGTTTGGTAGAACAGTTCATTCATTAATAAAGGCCATGTCAAGATATGAAAACATTAAGTTTATACTAATTGCTCCAAATGAATTATCAATTCCTAAATATATTAAGGTAGAAGTATTAGAAAAAAATAATATAGAGTTCACTGAAGTTGAAAAATTAGAAGACGTTATTGGTGATCTCGACATTTTATATATGACTAGAGTTCAAAAGGAAAGATTTTTTAATGAGGAAGATTATATAAGGCTTAAAGATAGTTATATACTAGATAAAGAGAAAATGCTAAAAGCGAAGAAAGATATGATAATTCTTCACCCACTTCCTAGGGTTAATGAGATAGCTGTGGAAATAGATACTGATCCAAGGGCTTGCTATTTTAGACAAGCAAAATTTGGAATGTATGCAAGAATGGCACTAATTGCTAAACTTTTGGGGGTGGATAAATAATGGTAAGAATAAATAGCATACAAAGAGGAATAGTAATAGACCATATTAAAGCAGGAGTTGGACTTAAAATATTTAATTACTTAGGACTGGATAAGGCTGAATTTACAGTGGCACTTATTATGAATGCACCTAGTGGTAAACTTGGGCGAAAAGATATAATTAAAATAGAAAATGAAATTGATATAGATTTTACAGTTTTAGGTTTTATAGATCCTAACATAACAATAGATATAATAAATGGAGAAAAAATTGAAAGTAAAATCAAATTAAAATTACCTGATAAAATTGAAAATGTAATAAAATGTATTAATCCAAGATGCATTACATCTACTGAGCAGGAAATTCTTCATAGTTTTTATTTATCTAATAGAGAAAAAGGCGAGTATAGATGTACGTACTGTGATGAGATTAATAATCCTAATAATATATCATAACAAAACACATAATTAAATTATAAGAGCAAATCTTAATATAGTGTGAAAGGATGGTAAATTAATGGAATTATTAATAAAAAATGCAAGAGTAATTGATTCATCACAGGACTTTATCGGTGATGTTTATATAAATGAAGGTATAATATTTGAAATAGGAAAAAACTTAGAAAAGGACTGTGGGGTATTAGACGGAGAAGGGTTTATTTTAGCACCTTCTTTTGTAGATCTTCACAGTCATTTTAGAGAACCGGGATACACATATAAAGAAGACTTATTATCAGGAAGTAGGGCAGCAGTTCGAGGAGGATATACGGCAATAAATTTAATGGCTAATACAAAACCAGTATGTAGTTCAATGGAAATAATAGATATGGTGCTTAAGAGATCTAAGGAAATTGATCTAGTAGACATTCATCAATGTGCATCTATTTCAAAAGATTTGCTAGGAATATCTATAGAACATTTATTGAAACTAACTACTGAAGTTCGATTTATATCAGACGATGGTAAGGGTGTATCTAACTCTCGCGTAATGCTAGAAGCGATGATTACAGCTAAAGAAAAGAACTTAACTATAATATCCCATGCTGAAAATGAAGAATTAGTAGACATCGATACAAGACTTGCGGAGAACATGATGACTTGGAGAGACATAGCTCTATCAAAGTTTACTGGTTGTAGACTTCATTTAGCTCATGTAAGTACAAAAGAGGCAATGGATGATGTTATAAAAGGCAAGCAGAACGGGGGACGAATAACCTGTGAGGTTACGCCACATCATTTAGCATTAACTGAGGAAACAAAATATAGAGTTAATCCACCTATAAGGAAAACTGAGGATGTAGATTTCTTAATAAAAGCTATAAAAGATGGATTTGTAGATGTTATAGCTACTGACCATGCACCTCATAGCGCCCAGGATAAAATAAATGGGGCTCCAGGTATATCGGGCCTGGAAACCTCCTTTCCGGTATGTTACACTAAATTAGTAGAAGAGGGCCATATTACTATAAATAAACTTTCAGAATTGATGTCAAAAAACCCAGCTAAAATTATGAAGCTGAATAAAGGTGAAATTAAGATAGGGTTTGAGGGAGATTTAGTGTTATTAGATACTAAATGTAAATACAAAATTGATTCATCTCTATTTTTATCAAAAGGAGTTAATACTCCCTTTGATGGAAAGTTCGTAGTAGGTAGGGTGATGTGCACTATTAAGGCTGGTAGAATAATTTATAAAGCTAAAGTAGAAACAGGAGAAGAATGGGTTTACAAATAAAATGGTAAAGGTGGAATAATGGTTGATTATAGATAGGTTATTTAAAAGTGTAGAAAAAAACGGTCATGTATGTGTAGGACTTGATACAGATTTAGAATATTTACCTGTGGAGTTTAGAAATAAATTTATGCATGATGAGCATGCTTTATATAGATTTAATCAAATGATAATTGATGCAACGCAGGATGTATCAGCTTGTTATAAGGTGCAAATAGCATATTATGAGGCTCTTGGATTAAAGGGTTTAAAAGTATACAAAGATACATTAAATTATATAAAAAGCAAAGGTTGTTTAGCGATTGCAGATATTAAAAGGGGAGATATTTCTAAAACCGCACAAATGTATGCTAAAGCCCATTTTGAAGGAGATTTTGAAAGTGATTTCATAACGGTTAACCCATATATGGGGATGGATAGTATAGAGCCGTATCTGCCTTACGTAAAAAACAATGAAAAAGGATTGTTTTCACTAGTAAGAACTTCAAACAAAGGTGCAGAGGATATAGAATACATAGAGAATAAAGAAAATAAAAAGGTATATGATGTTGTAGGGGAAAAGTTATTAAAAATTGGTAAGGATTTTATTGGAGAATGTGGATATAGCTCTATAGGTGGGGTTGTTGGATGTACTCATATAGATGAAGGATTAAAAATGAGAAAAGATCTTGAAAAGATGTTTTTCCTTATACCTGGTTATGGAGCACAGGGAGGCGCAGCGAGTGATGTAGCTATATACTTAAAAGATGGGAATGGTGGAGTTGTAAATGCCTCTAGAAGTATTCTGCTTGCATATAAAAAAGTTGAAAATGGTGCAAGTCATTTTGAGAAGTGTGCAAGAGATGAGGCAATAAAAATGAGAGATGAAATAAGAAAAGCAACTAATAAATAATATATGATTTTTATTTTTACTAAAATACTGGAGGGGTTTATTTGAAATGCTTAGTTGCGAAAACATATGAAAATGTTTTAATAAGTGAGGGTGTGTATAAGCTTTCTATAAAGGGCAAATTTAACGTAAAGCCAGGTCAATTTTTTATGCTAAAGGTAGGAGAAAAGGAGCCATTACTACCAAGACCAATAAGTGTGTATGATGTGGATGATGAGAAAATTAGCTTTTTATACCAAACAGTAGGTGGAGGCACTAAACTCTTAAGTAAACTAAAAGAAAATGACGAACTTCAGATAATGGGACCTTTAGGAAATGGATTTGATATAGAAAAAATTAAAGGAAAGATTGCTGTCGTATCGGGTGGAATTGGAATAGCGCCACTTATTTATTTAATTAAAAAGCTTAGGGATTGTGATATAGATTTGTATGCGGGGTTCAAAGCTGTGGATTATTCTGTGGATTCTGTGGAAAAATATGTAAATAAAATAAACTTATCCACAGAAAGTGGTAAAATTGGTCACAAAGGATATATAACAGATTTAATAGTTCCACAAAAATATGAAGTCGTTATATGTTGTGGACCAGAAATCATGATGAAAAAGGTTATAAGTATGTGCAATGATGCAAAAGTTCCAGTGTATGTTTCTATGGAAAGCCATATGGCATGTGGAATAGGTGCATGTCTTGTCTGTACTTGTAAAACTAAGGCGGGTAACAAGAGAACTTGCAAGGATGGTCCAGTGTTTGACGGAAAGGATTTGATGTTTAACGACATTTTAGAAGTTGGAAGTACTGCGACCAAGGAGATGATTTAATGAATAAGGTAGAATTATGTGGTGTAAGTTTAAAAAATCCTGTTATAGCTGCATCTGGAACTTTTGGATTTGGTGAGGAATATAAAGAGTATTTTGATATAGGAAGACTTGGCGGCATATCGGGTAAGGGACTTACAATAAATGAAAAACAAGGTAATAATGGAATAAGAGTGTATGAATCACGCGGTGGAATGATGAATAGCGTAGGTCTTCAAAATCCAGGTATTGAAAAATTCATTAACGTAGAGCTGAAAGAAATGCTTAAACATAACACGGCTATAATTGCGAATGTTGGGGGCAGTAGTATTGAAGACTATATGGCTGCAATAGAAAGGCTAAATAATGAGCCTATAGATATACTTGAATTAAACATATCTTGCCCTAATGTATTATGTGGGGGTATGGCTTTTGGAATTAAATCTGGAGTTGCATATGATATGGTACGAGAAGTAAAAAGTATATGCAAGAAACCTCTTATGGTTAAGTTATCACCAAACGCTGAGGACATAGTAGATATGGCTTATAAATGTTGCGAAGCTGGAGCAGATGCATTGTCCTTAGTTAACACATTTAAAGGGATGGCAGTAGATATACATAAACGAAAACCAATATTTAATAATATATATGCAGGGGTATCAGGGCCGGCTATAAAACCTATGGCACTGAGGATGGTTCATGAAGTATGCAAGGCCGTAAATGTACCAGTTGTTGGTATGGGTGGCATATCTTCTTTTGAAGATGCTATAGAATTTATAATGGTTGGAGCACAAGCAGTTGGAGTTGGAACTGCTAATTTTATAAAACCAGATATTTGTATTGATATAATAGAGGGAATTGAAAGTTACATGATAAAAGAAGGCATTAAAGATTTAAGCGAAATCAGAGGTATTATATAAATATGGCTCTAAGAAGTATTTAAAAGTAGGAGGAGATTATATGAACATAAATGTTTTAGATATATTAAAAGAATCTGGCGCACTACTTGAGGGACATTTTCTGTTATCCTCAGGAAGACATAGTAATAGATATTGCCAATGTGCAAAATTGCTTCAGTATCCAGACAAATCTGAGAAGGTGCTTAGCGTTGTTACGAGTAAGATAAAAGATATAGATTTTGATATAGTAGTAGGACCAGCTATGGGAGGAATAATAGTTGCTTATGAAGTAGGTAGACAAACCGGAAAACCTGCTATATTTACTGAAAGAGTAGATGGAAAGATGGAACTACGTCGTGGCTTTGAGGTTAAAAAAGGACAGAAAATTTTAATAACAGAAGATGTAGTGACTACAGGTAAATCTTCTTTAGAAACAATAGAAGTTTTAAAAAGGCTGGGGGCTGAGGTTGTTGGTATATGTTGCATTGTTGATAGAGGAAGTAGTACAATAGATTATCCTATATATAGCGCTATAAAACTAGATATAGAAAGCTTTGATCCATCAAATTGTCCGCTTTGTAAAAGTGGATCCCCTTACATAAAACCTGGTAGCAGGAATATAAAATAATTCTCTGCATTGTGGTTTAAGAGGTGTGTCAGATGTACCTGTCTCCTCTTTGATCAATAATGATTTTCATTTATGTTATTATCATGTGCATTATTATAAACAGTATTCATTGTAGATTATTGCTATTATAATATAAAAAGATATAAAAATAGCCACTCTCTTAAGGAGAATGGCTATTAACTATCGCTTACTTCATTCGTACGCTATATTACAGGATATGCAATATGTATTTAAAAAATTACACACTCTAACTACATATTTATATTACGATTATTTAATTCTTTATTAAGCTTCTTTAATACTCTATTTTCAATTCTAGAAACATAGGACCTAGAGATTCCTAGAATCAATGTAATTTCTCTTTGGGTTCGAGGATTACCATCAAGTAACCCGTACCGCATTTGAATTACTGTTTTTTCTCTAACATTCAAACATACTGTAAAATATGGTAATATGTATAAATAAAGCATTATAATCTTATTTTAAATGAACAAATATATTCTTTTATTGAAATTCATAGTTTTATTATAAGATGTCACAAACAATTTTAAAGGAGAGATATGGAAAATTCAAATTTAAACATAGTCATTGCTGATGACAATAAAGAATTCTGTAATATTCTTAGTGATTATATATCAAGACAAAAGGATATGATTGTTTCGGGTATCGCGGAGAATGGAGTAGAAGCAATAAAATTGATTGAAAAGAAAAAACCTGATTTAGTAATACTTGATATAATAATGCCTGTTCTTGATGGCTTGGGAGTTCTAGAAAAGTTAAATGCAATGGATATAGATCCAATGCCACGTATAATAGTTTTATCAGCAATTGGTCAGGATAAAATAACTCAAAGAACCATATCGCTAGGAGCAGATTATTATGTTATAAAACCTTTTAACATGGAAGTATTAATTAAAAGAATAAGACAGATGTTAAATAAGACTATAGATAGTGGTGATGTAAGAAAAACACTTACTTATTTGGATAATACTGAAATTAAAATTAATATAAGCCAACCTGTTGATATGATTGCTCAAATAACTAATATTATTCATGGAATTGGAATACCTGCTCATATAAAAGGTTATATGTTTGTACGGGAAGCAATAAGCATGGTAGTGAATGATATGGAACTTTTATCAGCAGTAACTAAAGAATTATATCCAGCAATAGGTAAAAAATTCAATACTACTCCTAGTAGGGTAGAAAGAGCAATAAGAAATGCAATAGATGTTGCATGGAATAGAGGGCAAGTAGAAACTATTAATAAGATTTTTGGTTACACTATTAATAATGAAAAGGGAAAGCCTACTAATTCAGAATTTATAGCAATGGTAGCCGATAAGTTAAGATTAGAAAATAGGGTTAGTTAGTTACTCTTAGATATAAATTCTATATTTCCTCTTAAACCATTAATCCTGAACTTTCAGATAACGTTTTGATGGTAGGAACTTCGGATTTCTCATTGACTTGGGAAAAGGAGTAAGAAAAAATAGAAAGGCAGAAGATTTAGACCTTCTGCTTTTCTTGTTATTTATAGAACAATTTATTAATTAGTGTTTGAAGTTCATTATTTTTATCTTTATCCATTGCTTCGGTGTCTTTAAGTTTATAAGGGATAGACAAATCTTCATATTTACTAACACCTAGCACATGATATGGAAGAAGTTCTACTTTATCTAAATTAGGTACCTCGTCCTTAATAATTTTTGCAAGTTTTGTTATGTGATCCTTGGAATCCGTAAGTCCGGGTACAACAACGTGCCTTACCCAAACTCTAGATTTTGATTTTCTTAATGCCTGCATAAATATATTAACATCTGTTGCATCTTTTCCTGTTAAACTAACATAACCTTGACTAGTTGTATGTTTTATATCTAAAAGAACTAAATCTGTATATTTTAATATTTCATCATAATCGCCATCACCAAAACCAGCTGTATCTATGGCGGTATGAATACCGTTTTGTTTGCATAATTTTAAACACTCAAGTAGAAATTGTGGTTGCATTAATGGATCGCCACCAGAGAAAGTAACACCACCGGAAGATCTATTAAAATATGGTTTGAATCTAACAACTTTTTGAACAATTTCTTCAGGCGTCATTCCTATACCACCATTTATTTGCCAAGTATCGGGGTTATGGCAATAGGCACATCTTAATTTGCAACCTTGAAAAAAAATTACTACTCTTATTCCAGGACCATCAACTAGCCCCATGCTTTCTATTGAATGAATTTTACCTTTTACCATATATACCTCTCCTCCAGCTTGGCGAAAATTAATTAGATTTTTTTATGGAAAGTTCTACTTATAACTTCAAGCTGCTGATCTTTTGATAATCTGTTGAAATGAACAGCATATCCTGAAACTCTTATTGTTAATGTTGGGTATTTGTCTGGGTTTTCCATAGCATCAATTAAAACTTCTCTATTTAACACATTTACGTTCAAGTGGTGTGCACTTTGTGCAAAATACCCATCCAAAAGGAAAACTAAATTATTTATTCTTGTAGCTTCATCTATTCCAAGTGCGGCTGGCACTATTGAAAAAGTATTTGAAACACCATCTTGGCAATAGGTTCTATAAGGAATCTTAGCAACTGAATTTAATGATGAGAGTGCTCCGTTTTCATCGTTACCTTGTGTTGGGTTTGCTCCAGGGGCAAGTGGCACACCTTTTTTTCTTCCATCGGGAGTTGTACCTGTCTTCTTACCATAAACAACATTTGATGTAATAGTAAGTGCTGACAAAGTATGTTCGGCTCCTTTATATGCAGGATGTTTTTTAAGAGCATTGATGAATTCTTTTATAAGCTCAACAGCTAAATCATCAACTCTGTCATCATCATTACCGTATTTAGGAAAATCACCTTCTGTTTTAAAATCAACGGTTATGCCATCAGAATTTCTTACAGGAGTTACCCTTGCGAATTTTATAGCACTCAATGAATCAGCTGCAATTGAAAGCCCGGCTACGCCAAATGCCATAAAGTATTTAAGGTCAGTGTCATGAAGAGAAAGCTGACCAGCTTCATAAGCATACTTATCATGCATATAATGTATGGTATTCATTGTATCAACATACATCTGTGCAACGTATTCTAAAACTTTTGAATACATCTTCCTAACTGTTTTGTAGTCAAGAACTTCGTCAGCTATTTTTTCAATGCCAGGTATTACAAGTTTGCCTTTTAACTCATCTACTCCACCATTGAGTGATAGTAATAATGATTTTGCAAGGTTGGCTCTTGCTCCAAAGAACTGCATCCTTTTGCCAATTTCCATAGCAGAAACGCAGCAAGCTATTCCATAGTCATCTCCATAAATTGGTCTCATAATATCATCATTTTCATATTGAAGTGCATCAGTTTCAATTGACATTTTAGCGCAATATTTTTTAAAAGTTTCGGGTAATTTTTCTGACCAAAGTACAGTCATGTTAGGTTCTGGTGCTGATCCTAGGTTCGTTAATGTGTGAAGAAATCTAAAAGAAGTCTTTGTTACCATTGGTTTTCCGTTAAGTGAGATGCCACCTATTGACTCTGTTACCCAAGTTGGATCCCCGCCGAATAAATCATTGTACTCAGGAGTTCTTAGATGCCTTGCCATTCTAAGCTTAATTACAAACTGATCAATAATCTCTTGAGCCTCATCTTCAGTTATTTTTCCGGATTGTAAGTCCTTTTCAAAGTAGATGTCTAAGAAAGTAGTAGTTCTACCTAGAGACATTGCAGCACCATTGCTTTCTTTTATACCTGCAAGGTATCCTAAATAAACTGCTTGAACAGCGTCTTGCGCACTGATAGCTGGTTTTGAAAGATCAACACCGTATTTTAAAGCCATACTTTTTATTTGACCAAGGGCAATTATTTGCATACTAACTTCTTCTCTATGTCTTATTAGATCATCGGTTGCATGTCCCGTAAGTTCTTTTAAATCCTTTTCCTTCTGCTGAGTTAAAAAATCTAATCCATAAAGAGCTATTCTTCTATAATCTCCGATTATTCGTCCTCTGCCATATGCATCTGGAAGTCCAGTTAATAATCCTACACTTCTTGCTACCTTAGTGGCATCTGTGTATGCATCAAAAACTCCTTCATTATGAGTTTTTCTGTATTTTGGGAAGAATTCTTTTATGTCTTTGTTTAATTTGTATCCATACTCTTCTAATGATTGCTCAACCATTCGAAAGCCACCAAATGGGTTTACTATTCTTTTTAATGGAGCATCGGTTTGAAGTCCAACAATTACCTCATTTTTTTTATCAATATATCCAGGTGAAAAATTATCTATTCCTGAAATTTCGTTAGTTTCTACATTTATAATGCCTTTTTTAATTTCTTCTAATATGAGTGAATATGCCTTATCCCAAACTTTGCTGGTCTTATCTGTTTTCCCTACTAAAAAACTATCATCACCTTCATATAAGGTATAATTTTTCTGAATAAAATCTTTTACATTAATTTGATCTTTCCACTGTTCACCTTTGAAGTCGTCCCATTGCTTAAACATAATTTTTCCTCCTTATAATATATACTAATTTACGTTGATTTATAAAGTGATTATGCTGCTATATATTTAATGCATTCAATTCTCTAGTAATTAATATTATTTAACAATAAGTGTTATTTAGTACATTATACAATATTTTTTTATGTTTGTTAATACTTGAAGGTTATATTAAGGATAAATACTTAATATAATTATAAGTCGCTAAAGTTAGCATAAACTGATTTCTCTAATATATGCATTGTAATATTAAAAATGAAACAGTTCAAGTGTTTTTAAAGAAGTTGGAAAATTTAGAATATTTAATTAATTATTAAAGCGTTGAAATTTAACGAGTTGTTAGTGAAAAATATTTAATTAAAAAAAGTAACAGAACGATTAAAAACATGAAACAAGGTCAAAATATTATATTTTAGGATGCCAGATGTATTTAATTATTAAAATTTTACTGAATTAATTGGATGGGATTATAAATTATTTATAGAATATTTTGTGTAATTTTAGAAGTTTTATATGATGTTACTATATCGCGAAAGCAAATACATCCATAATAAAACAATATTATTTTTATTTAGATTGAGGTATAATGATTATAAATAGTCATTTATCAGACTTGGATATTAGGGATGCCTGAGCAGAAATAATGTATCAATTATAGTCTAGGTGAAATTACAATGGAGGTAAAATCATATGAAGAGGCCAAGTATATTTAGCAAGCATTATGAGAAAGAAATAAAAAAACGAAGAAAGATAATATCATTATTGATTATAATACCTATAATAGGGTTAATTATATTTTTTAAAACTGGGTTTAGTGGGTTAATAAATACAGGTGTAAGCATGAAGAATGGTATAAATGGTATTTTATTTAATAAATCAAAAGAGAATACAAAAGATAAAGTAGCAGAGGTTCAAAAAAAATCAGAAAAAGTGGTTAAACAACAACAAAAGTCACAAACGGTTACAACAGCTGATACTACAAAAGCAAAGATGGATGCAAAAAATGGAACATTTATTGTTTTGTTGTCTGATGGACAAAAGATCAGCGTTGAATATAATGTACAGTCAGCAGTGAAAAGTATAAAAGGCGTATCAAATAGTAAAGATATATCATATGATATAAGTCCAAGTAAAAAAGCAATTGTTATACAAAGTACTAAGAATCAGGATTTACTATACTATGACGTAAACAATATTAGTAAGGACATCACAAAAAAAACACATATATCTAGCAAAAACGTAATTTTTCCAAAAGAAAACAAACTTAAAAACAGCCCCAACTATATATGGTCAATTTTACCTAAGTTCATTGATGAAGATAACGTTGCATATGTGAGCGAATTACCTTGGATGAATGAAAAGGCTGTGGAATATATATGGAAAGTAAATTTAAAAAACAATATCCATACGCAGGTGAAACCAGCATCCGGAACAAAAATAACTTTTAAAAATATAACGACTAAGGGTCTTGAGGCAAATATCGATGGTAATGTAGTATATGTGACATCCTTAGGCGAGATAGTAAAATAGGGAAAAGAGGTCAAATATGGATATAGGATTATCTTCAGCCTGTTTTTATCCTAATGTGGATACAGAAAATAGTATAAAAAAGATGAAGGACTTAGGATTTAATCATGGTGAAATATTTTTAAATTCGACCAGTGAATATGAGGAAGAATTTTCAAAGTTGCTGCTCGAAAAAAAAGAGTTATACGAATTTAACGTAAATTCTGTTCATGCATTTTCAGGTTCTTTTGAACCATATCTTTTTGATAAATATGATAGACGAAGAAATGATATGTTAAACAATTTTAAAAAGGTGTGCAAGTCAGCAAAGATATTAGGCGCAAGTTGTTATACTTTTCATGGTATGCGTTATACGGATTTTAAAGAACTTGATCTTAAATTTGTTATAGACATATATAATGAACTTTCATATATTGCAATGGATTCAGGTATTAAATTGGCACAGGAAAATGTATCTTGGTGTATGTCCTCTAGTATAAGATTTTTAAACTTCTTATCGGAGAATTGTAAGTATCCAATATATTTTACTTTAGATCTTAAACAAGCGTATAAAGCTAATGTTTCTGTTGAAAAGTATATAAAGGTTATGGGTAGCAATATCATTAATCTTCACATTAATGATAGGAATGAAAAGTATCCTTGCCTTTTACCGGGAAAGGGTAATTTGAATTATGAAGATATATGTAATATGCTTAAAAGTGTTATGTATAGTGGAAGAGGGATTATAGAGGTTTATAGTAGCAATTATATAAAAGATGAGGAATTGATAGAGGCTAAGAATTTAATTTTAAAGAAATTCAACATGATTTCTGGTAATTAAATGTCCTATCAGCTATTTGAGCTTAAATAATTGTCAATAATGCACCACCGCAGGTGATGATTTAATATATTTTGCAATGGTAAAAATATCTTGTAAATTACAAAATATTTGGTTATAATCATAATATTAGACTATTTGAGTAAATATGCTTAATAATATTTGTATATACCTTAAAAGTTATGTTATAATACTTAAGGTAATAAGCATTTGTGGCGATTAGGAGGAGTAATATAATGAACGTTAAAATGGAAAAATTAGAAAAAAATATTATTAAATTAGAAATAACAGTAGAAGCAAAAAGATTTAGTGAATCATTGAAAAAATCTTGTGCAAAGAACTCTAAAACTATGAACATACCTGGATTTAGAAAAGGTAAAGCTCCAATGAATATAATAAAAAAAATGTATGGTGAAGGTGTTTTCTTTGAAGATGCTATAAATTTTTGTTGTGATGATACATATCCTGAAGCTTTAAAGGAGTATGCTATAAGTCCATTGGATTATCCCCAAATTGATGTTATTGAAATAGGGGAAGGGAAAGATTTTATATACACTGCTTCAGTTGCAGTAATTCCTGAAGTCCATCTTGGAGAATACAAAGGATTAGAAGTTAAGAAAGCTGAATATAATGTAACGGATGAGGAAATTGAAAATCAACTAAAAGGAATGCAAGAAAAAAATGCTAGGGTTGAAGAAAAACTTGATGGCACAGTTTCAATGGGCAATATAGCAATTATAGACTTCAAAGGATCTGTTGAAGGTACACCTTTTGAAGGTGGAGAAGGAAAAGATTTTGAATTAGAAATTGGTTCAGGATCATTTATTGATACTTTTGAAGATCAATTAGTTGGCTTAAAAGTTGGAGAATCTAAGGAAGTCAAAGTTAATTTTCCAGAAGCTTATGGAAGAGAAGACTTAAATGGAAAGCTTGCAACGTTTAACGTTACTGTTAAAAGTATGAAGGAAAAAGAGTTACCAGCTATTGATGACGAATTTGCTAAAGATGTATCAGAATTTGATACTTTAGAAGAACTAAGGAATAATATTAAAAAATCACTTGAAACATCAAGTGAAGATAGAGAAAAGAAAGAATTTGATGAAGCTGTAATAGATGCAGCGTGTTCTAACGTTGTAATGGATATTCCAGAAATTATGATAACAAGAGAAACTGATATAATGCTCAAGGATTTAGAAGGAAAGTTAAAACAACAAGGTCTAGATCTTGAATCATATTATCAGTACACTAATAACACTGAAGAAAAAGTTAGAACATTTATGAAAGAATCAGCTGAAAAAAGAGTAAAAACTGATTTAGTAATTGCAGAAATTGCGAAAGTTGAAAAATTTGAAGCAACTGATGAAGAATTGCTCCAAAAGGCCAAGGAAGTTGCGGCTCAATATGGAGAAAAAGATATAGATAAAACCGCAGACTTAATTATGAAAGCACAAAAACAATATTTAAAAGTAGATGTTATAAACGGAAAAGTAATAAAAATGCTAATTGAAAGCGCTAAAGTTATTGCATAAATTATACTGAAATTAATTGCCAGATATTTTTCTGGCAATTAATTTTAAATACAGGATAAAAAAATATGATTAAAAAATAATTACTTGGGATAGAATTAAGGAATAGATTACCGATTCAAACAGTACTATTATAAGTGTAAAGGAGTGAATTGTATGAGTTTAGTGCCAATGGTTGTCGAACAAACTAATAGGGGAGAAAGATCCTATGATATTTATTCAAGATTATTAAAAGACAGATTAATTTTCCTCGGAGAAGAGGTAAATGATGTTACTGCTAGTTTAATTGTTGCTCAGTTATTGTTTTTAGAGTCTGAAGATCCTGATAAAGATATTTATTTATATATAAATAGTCCAGGTGGATCAATTACAGCAGGAATGGCTATATATGACACAATGCAATATATAAAACCACAAGTTTCAACTATATGCATTGGTATGGCAGCATCAATGGGATCTTTTTTGTTAACAGCTGGAGAAAAAGGAAAAAGATTTGCATTACCTAACAGTGAAATATTGATACATCAGCCTTTAGGAGGATTTCAAGGTCAAGCTACTGATATCGATATTCACGCAAAACGAATTCTTAAAACAAAAGAAACATTAAATAGAATATATAGTGAAAGAACTGGCCAACCAATTGAAAAAATTCAACATGATGTTGAAAGAGATTATTTTATGAGTGCACAAGAAGCTCTGGAGTATGGATTAATAGATGGAGTTATAGCTAAAAAGAAATAGAAATAGAAATAGAAATAATTTAAATAATGTTAGTAGAGGTGAAGATATGACAAAATTTGATGAAAAAAAACAACTTAAATGTTCTTTTTGTGGCAAAACCCAAGAACAGGTTAGAAGATTAATTGCAGGTCCAGGAGTATATATTTGTGACGAATGCATAGAATTATGTTCTGAAATAATTGTAGATGAATTTCAGGGAGATGTTGAATTAGATTTAGGAGCATTGCCAAAACCAGCAGAAATTAAAAAGTATATAGATGATTACGTAGTTGGACAAAACACAGCTAAAAAATCTTTGGCTGTAGCTGTATATAATCATTACAAAAGAATAAATTCAAATGTTAATGAAGGTGAAGTTGAACTGCAAAAAAGTAATATATTATTACTTGGACCTACAGGCTGTGGTAAAACTTTACTTGCACAAACTTTGGCAAAATATTTAAATGTTCCCTTTGCAATTGCTGATGCAACTACGCTTACTGAAGCAGGATATGTAGGAGAAGATGTAGAAAACATTTTACTTAAATTAATACAAAATGCGGACTATGATGTAGAAAAAGCAGAAAAAGGTATTATATATATAGATGAAATAGATAAAATAGCAAGAAAGTCTGAAAATCCATCTATAACTAGAGATGTATCTGGAGAAGGTGTTCAACAGGCGTTACTAAAAATATTAGAAGGTACTACAGCGTCAGTTCCACCTCAAGGCGGAAGAAAACATCCTCACCAAGAGTTTATTCAGATAAATACTGCTAATATCTTATTTATTTGTGGTGGAGCTTTTGATGGTCTTGATAAAATTATAGAAAAAAGAACTAGAACTACATCTGTTGGATTTGGAGCTGAAATAAGATCTAAACATGAAGCAAATGTTGGTGAGTTACTTAAGTCTATAATGCCAGGAGATTTATTAAAATTTGGATTAATTCCAGAATTTGTAGGTAGACTTCCAATAGTTGTTACTCTTGAAGCTTTAGATGAAGAGGCATTAGTTAAAATTCTTAGTGAACCTAAAAATGCGCTAATTAAACAATATAAGAAATTGTTTGAAATGGATAACGTAGAGTTAGAATTTGAAGAAGAAGCATTAAAAGCTATAGCAAAAGAAGCTATTAAAAGAGAAACTGGAGCTCGTGGACTTAGATCTATTATAGAAGAGACAATGAAAGAAATCATGTTTGATATTCCATCTAATGAACAAGTAGCTAAAGTAATAGTTAACGAAGAAACTATTAAAACTAGAAATCCACAACTAATTTTAGCTGAAAATGGAAAAAGAGAAAAATTAAAGATTACGAAAAAAATTAAAGCTAAAAAAGGTCCAGAAACAGCATAGAAAACTTAGATATTTAAAAAATAAGAAAGGCGGATTATAGATTTGCCTTTTTTTTATTTTAACGACATTTCAGAAGGAAAGTCTCCCACTTGCATAAGGAGGAGGATAACAATTGAGAATTGTTATCTACCCCAGAGACCTACCCAGAGGATGTATACTATCTGTATATACCTTTATGAAATTAAATAATAAAAAAATGATAAAGATAAGAAAAATATATTGTAGAAAAGAATATATTAAACACTTCTTGAGCATAATATCAAATGATGCAATATTTACTAAAATTTGCAAATTTAATATGTGAAGGAGGAGTAGTTTAATATATCTAATATTAAACTTCAAATAATATGACAACTAAAATTTTAATGGCAGTACAACTCTTTTTTACAGTAGTTATTGGTTTATATTTTTTTAATGCATTAAAAACTCAACAAAGTAGTAAGGTCGTTGTTAATAAGGAAAATAAAAAAGAAATGGAAAATTTGAGGAGAATGAAGAAGATATGCCTTACGGAGCCACTTACAGAAAAAAGTAGACCAACAAAATTTGAAGAGGTTATAGGCCAAGAAAAAGGTATTAAGGCATTGCAAGCAGCAATATGTGGTCCTAATCCTCAACATGTTATAATTTATGGACCTCCTGGAATAGGAAAGACAGCAGCAGCTAGATTAGTGCTTGCGGACGCTAAAAGAAGAGCAAAATCTCCTTTTAATGAAGGTTCTAAGTTTGTAGAAATAGATGGAACAACTGTTAGATTTGATGAAAGAGGTATTGCAGATCCTCTTATAGGATCAGTTCATGATCCTATATACCAAGGAGCGGGTCCCCTAGGAGTAGCTGGTGTGCCTCAACCAAAACCAGGAGCAGTTACAAAAGCACATGGAGGTATTCTATTTATTGATGAAATTGGAGAACTACATCCTATAGAAATGAATAAGTTACTTAAAGTTTTAGAGGATAGAAAAGTATTTTTAGACAGTGCTTATTATAATGGAGAAGATCCTAATATGCCACTTTATATAAAAGAGGTATTTGATGAAGGACTTCCAGCTGATTTTAGGCTTATAGGTGCAACCACACGTAATCCAGAGGAGATAATTCCAGCAATAAGATCAAGATGCATAGAAATATTTTTTAGAGCATTGCTTCCAGAGGAATTAGAAACTATTGCAGCAAACTCAATAAGTAAAATGGGTCTTAAAATTTGTGATAAAGCATTAAAACTTGTAGGTAAATATTCTAGCAATGGACGAGATACCGTCAATTTAGTTCAACTAGCTAGTGGCATGGCTATTAATGATGAAAGATATGAAGTAAGTATTGAAGACATTGAGTGGGTTATAGAAAATGGACAGTACTCTCCAAGGGTAGAATCTAGAATATCTGATAAACCACAAATTGGATATGTAAACGGGCTTGCAGTTTACGGAGCTAATATTGGAGCAGTAATGGAAATTGAAGCTAGTGTCAAAAAAGTAAAGATTAGAAAAGGCGTTCTTAAAATTACAGGAATTATTGAGGAAGAGGAAATAAGTAGTGCAAATAAGAAATTAAGGCGTAAGAGTACTGCAAGATCCTCTGTAGAGAATGTAGTTACAGTACTTGAAAAATATTTTAATATAGATTGTGATGATTATGATATTCATGTGAACTTTCCAGGTGGATCACCAGTAGATGGACCATCTGCAGGTGTGAGCATAACAACTGCAATATACAGTGCGATAAAAGGTATACCAGTTGATAATATGGTTGCAATGACAGGAGAAATATCAATTCATGGTAGAGTAAAGCCAATAGGTGGTGTCAATGCTAAGATTTCTGCTGCAAAGAAAGCGGGTGCAACAAAAGTAATTATACCAAGTGATAATTGGCAAGACAGTTTTAAAAACATTGAAAATATTAAAATTATACCAGTTAGTAATATTAGCGAGGTAATTCGCGAAGCGTTGCTTAAGGAGATACCTAAAAATATTCCAACTACATTTGAGCCAGAGGTAGATGTTATTGCGGCTGAGTCCTTGAAGATTTAACTTGATATTTACAATATAAAGTAATTCCTATTTAATTATAGAGGGTTACTTTATTTATTTTAAGTTCGGTAGTATTGAAAAACAGGCATATTATAGGTATAATATAGTTGTGTAACTATAAAAACATAATGATTGAGTATTTATAGTTTATTCTGTGTTTCCAATGTAAAATTAAAAATTAAATTTTACATTAATAAAAGACGATTACTATAATATAGAAAAGAGGGAGAAAAAATGGAAAAAAACGCAAAAATTCTTCCGCTAATTCCGCTAAGAGGTATGAATATATTTCCATATATGGTATTGCACTTTGATGTAGGTAGAGAAAAATCTATACTTGCATTAGAAAATGCTATGCTAAATAATCAAGAAATTTTTCTGGTTTCACAGAAAGTATCAAAAATTGAAGAACCAGAAGAAAAGGATATATATAGTATTGGTACTATTTGTAATGTAAAACAAATATTAAAGTTACCAGGAGATACAATTAGGGTACTAGTTGAAGGAATAAAGAGAGGTAAGATTTCGGAATATAAGGACAAAGAACCTTTTGCACGAGTGGAAGTAGAAATTATTGAAGATGAAATGTGCGCAGATGATAAAAAATGTAAGGCCTATATTAGAATTATAGATAAAGCCTTTGAAGAATATATAAATCTGTCAGTTAATAATTTTCCAGATGCTTTATTCAGTTTAGAAGAAACAGAGGATCCAGGGAGATATTGCGATATTGTAAGTTCATATTTAATACTAAAGCCGGAAACAAAACAAGAATTGCTGGAAATATTGGAAGTTAGTAAAAGATTAGAGAAATTGTTATTTATATTGAAAAATGAGGTTGAAGTATTAAGAATAGAAAAGAAAATTGGAGCCAAGGTAAAAGTTAGAATTGATAAAATTCAAAAGGAATATTATTTAAGAGAACAAATGAAAGCTATACAAGAAGAATTAGGAGAAGAAGACGAGAATAAGAGGGAAATATTAGAATATGAAAATAAAATTAAGAAGGCAAAGCTTCCTAAGGATGCAAAAGAAAAAGCAGTTTATGAATTAAATAGATTGAAAAGTTCAGGGAATTATTCTGCTGAAGGTGGAGTAACAAGATCATATTTAGATTGGATATTAGCTTTACCTTTTAATAAGTTAACTAAAGATAATATTGACATTAAAAAGGCTAGACAGGTTTTTGAAACAGAACATTATGGGCTTGAGGATGTTAAAGATAGAATAATAGAATATTTAGCAGTGAAAAAAATCAGCAAAACACTAAAAGGGCCAATACTTTGCTTGGTAGGACCACCAGGAGTAGGAAAAACATCTATAGCAAAATCTGTTGCAAATGCATTAAATAGAAACTTTGTTAGAATGTCTCTCGGTGGGGTAAAAGATGAGGCTGAAATAAGAGGGCACAGGAAGACCTATGTTGGCGCAATTCCAGGTAGAATTATATATGCAATGAAACAAGCTGGATCAAAGAATCCATTATTTTTGTTGGATGAAATTGATAAAATGAGTGGCGATTCTAAAGGTGATCCTGCAGATGCACTTTTAGAAGTTTTGGATAGTGAACAAAATGCAAGTTTTAGGGATCATTACTTGGAATTGGACTTTGATTTATCAAAGGTATTGTTTATAACAACTGCAAATAAATTAGACACCATTCCCAGACCATTATTAGATAGAATGGAAGTTATTGAGGTATCAGGGTACACATCAGAAGAAAAGTTTCACATTGCTAAAAAACATCTTATTCCAAAGATGTTAAAAGAACATAATATGGAGGATGGTAAAATAATCTTTTCCGATTCTTCGATTAGTTGTATTATAGAAAACTATACTAGGGAATCAGGAGTTAGAAGTCTCGAGAGACAAATTGCTTCTGTTATTAGAAAGGTAATAACAGAAATGGTAGAAAAAAGTAAAGAAAGTGTTAATGTTACAACGATGCAAGTTAAAAAATACTTAGGGGCCTTTTTATATACATATGATAAAGCTGAAGAGGTCGATAGAGTAGGTGTTGTAACTGGACTAGCATGGACGGAAGTTGGAGGTGTTACCTTGCCTGTGGAAGTCAGCGCTATGGAGGGGACTGGTAAACTTGAACTTACAGGACAATTAGGCGATGTGATGAAAGAATCAGCAAAAGCTGGATACAGTTATGTTAGAGCTAATGCAGATAAATATAATATTGATAAAGAATTTTACAAAAATAAGGACATTCATATCCATGTGCCAGAAGGAGCAGTCCCTAAAGATGGTCCATCAGCTGGAGTAACTATGATAACTGCAATGGTATCTGCCTTAACTAACAGAAAAGTTAGGCATAATGTAGCAATGACAGGGGAGATTACACTTACAGGAAGAGTGCTACCTATAGGGGGGCTTAAAGAAAAATCTTTAGCTGCCTATAGAGCGGGAATTAATACAATTATAATTCCTCGTGATAATGAAAAAGACATACAAAAGATACCAAAGAGCATTAAGGACAAATTAAAATTTATAATTGCGAGTAAAGTAGAAGATGTGCTTGAGAACGCATTAGTTGAAAATATAATAACTGAAAATACATTAATTGGAGCGATAGATAATGGAGATAAAGCAATCTGAATTTATAATTTCAGCAGTAAAACCTGCTCAGTATCCGACAGATAATAGAGTGGAGTATGCATTTGTTGGCAGGTCAAATGTAGGTAAATCTTCTTTAATAAATACTTTAACCAATAGAAGAAAATTGGTTAAGGTTAGTGGTACACCTGGAAAAACTAGACTTATTAATTTTTTCTTGATAAACAATAGCTTTTATTTTGTTGATTTGCCAGGTTATGGATATGCAAAAGTATCTAAAACAGAACAAGCAAAATGGGGTAAGATGATGGAGGACTATTTAGTGCGTAGACCTCAGCTGCAAAAGGTAGCATTACTAGTGGATTGCAGGCGAAAGCCAACTAAAGATGATATCTTAATGTATGGATGGATTAAACATTTTGGATATGAAGTTGTAATAGTTGCAACCAAAAGAGATAAGTTAAATAGAGCGGAACTCGTAAAAAATAATAAGTTAATAAAAGAAACTTTTGGACTAGAGACTGGTGAAGAAATTATCAATATTTCATCACTTAAAAAGACAGGTGTGGATGATTTATTAAAGAATATGTTCAAAGATTCAAGCGATGAAGAATAAAAGGGTACAATACGATAGACCTACATTGCAGCGTGCAAACTAACACTAGTGCACACTGTGATGAGGTCTATTTTTTTGCCTTTTGTTTGTGTAAGGAGCATGAACTTTTTTTACTATGTATTTATATAAAATTCTGTATCAATATGTTTTTAACAGAATAGTATATATTAGAAACAAAAGAAAAAAGATTGAAAGTTAAGGTAAGAAAAATTACTATTTTGTATCAATATATTTTTAACAGAATAGTATATATTAGGAAACAAAAGAAAAAAGATTAAAATTAAAATAAAAGAAATAATTATAAGGAGGGAATTTAAATGGATATGAATAGTCTATTAAGTGGATTAGCTGAATCTCAAAAAAATGGATCCAATTCTAATAAAAATTGTGGTTGTAACAACAACGGCAACGGCGGCGGAAACTCAATAGTTTGGATCATTGTTCTATTACTCATATTTTGCAGTCAAGGTCAAGCACCGGTTAGTGGTACTGTTTGCGGATGCAAGCCTAAACACTGCAAGGAGTATTGTAGATGCGGAGTAAGTGAACCTGTTGGATATGGTGGCGGATTAGGCCTAGGTGGATTAGGAGGCGGTTGCGGCGGATTCGGCGGCGGCAGTGGAATTTGGATAATAATTTTAATACTTTTATTCGCATGTACCGGTAACAATGGAAGAAATAACAAAGGATGTACAAATAACATTATTAACTTAGATAGTTGTGACGAAGAATAACAAGTATAAATGATCATAAGCACACAAATAGATAAATAATACGTTCTTAACTTTAGCTGAAATATGTAACACATTAAAATTTGGCCCATGAAAGGGGAGTTTTATATGTCTAAAAAAAGATGTTGTGGTTGTGGAAACGCACCAGTAGTAGCAGCAGTAAGTCCAGTTGGAAGCTTATGCACAAATCCAATTTGTGCAATAATATTATTAATTATACTTCAAAGAACATGCCTACTTGAAAACAAAAACGCTTTCTTACTAATATTGTTATTCCTAGGTTTTTGTTTCTGTAGTAGACGTCCAGCAGTTGCAGCAGCAACAACAGGCTGCGGTGGATATTAGTTAAAAAATCTGGGGGAGCTTATGCTCTCCCATTTATAAATGAGGTGATAAATATGTCAAAACATCATAAGCGCGATAGAAATAATATGAACAATGAAAATAACAGTAATAATAACAATAATGGGAACAATGGAAATAACGGTAATAACGGAAACAACGGTAATAACGGAAATGATAATTCAAACAACAATCCATTAGCACAAATGTTAAATGGAAATTCTGTAAATCCATTAATAGGATTAATATCTAGTTTTCTTGGTGTAAATAATGGCGGTGGAAATATTGGTGGTGGCAATATAATCGAAGGATTGCTTTCTAGTTTGGGTGGGAAAGATAATAATATGCTCGGAAATTTAATGGGCAGTTTAGGTGGGCTAGATAATAACATGTTAGGAAATATACTTGGTAGTTTAGGGAACCAAGACAACAATATTTTAGCGAACTTGATGAGTAGTTTAGGTGGTCAAGGTAATAATATGCAAGAAAACTTATCTAATAGTGGAAATTTAGGTAAAGCAAATTCAACGCCCCATATTCCTAAAAATAATAATAATAATGTTAATAATAGAAATAATAAAAATAAGAATGATAGCAATGATTTGGTAAGTTCTAAGCAAGATGAGCAAGACAACATGTTATCAAATATATTTTCAGGTATGGGAAGTATAGATTTAAGCCAAATTTCAAACATGCTTTCTGGGATAGATTTAAACAAGTTAGACTTGAATGATTCAAATCTTACTGATATTATGAATTCCATATCAGATAATAATACTTTTGAAAATACAAATTCTTTCGATGAAAATGATTCTATTCAAAATAACGATGTTGAATTTAAACATACAAGTCCTAAAGAGAATACACATAACGTTTTGGAAGAATTAGAGGATGAGGAAAAGGGGCAGCTTATATATATATTAGCCCACCTTGTAGATGATAAAAAACTTGAAACTCTTAACAGAATTGTAGATGGTAATTCCAGATCAATAAATTAATAAAAATAAAATTTTTTACAATAATTATTGAAAATTACATTTAATAATGAATAAAACCTGGTAATAAGGTTAATATTATAAATGTAATCGGAGTTGAAATCTCCATTTGCATAAAAAATATTTTATGTATAACCCCCCCCATCCCCCTCGGGACCGATAATTCGGTCCCTTTTGTATTTTGCAAGGAATGTTAAAAAAATATAACAACTTTATTTTATTACTTAATGCTTACTGAACTAATTTTGAAGGTGGAATTTTTAGCGGCATTAGGTAGTAGCTTTACAGTTAATTCTATAATGTAATTTTTTGTTTCTGATGAATCGTTAATGTTTGCTCCTTTAAAATTTAGTGTCCATAGGATTTCACTGGCATTGCCATCCTTATCCCACTTAAAATCTTTGAAAACAGCATCTTGGAAATCTAAATGCATTTTTTTGCTTGATAAATCGTTTAATAGAGAAATGTCATTGCCATTTAAATCAGGTGCGAAAAGTTCATTTGATATATTCAATTCTGATAATGGAAAGGTGGCCATTAAATTAAGGAAAGATAATATAGTATTTTTACCCATATAATTATCAATATAGTTATAGTCAAAGGATTTTAAATTATCTTTAATCAAAATGTAACTTACAAAATTGAGTTTACCATCTTTAATATTTCCAGATAGAACTTTAGGCGTTTTATTATTTTTGCTATCTACAAAACCTAGAATATTGTTTGTGCTACAGAATATATCATCAAATTTTTTGCCATTCCAAAGGAATGCATGTTGAACAGCTTTATTTTTTATAGATGCCTGAGTAAATATTTCTGGCACGCTATTTCTAGATATGTCCATTAATGTTAGTCTCATTGGCCACTCTGTATAATAATTTCCAACACTCTCAATTTTATTAGAAGGTTCAAGGTAATAGCTATTATCTCCTGAGTTTATTTGAATATAATATTTATCCATCTCTGTTTTTATGTAGAGAATATCCTTAGTTCCGTCACCTGTTAAATCAGCTTGTATCATTTTACTCTCATTAACAGTATTAAATGTAGCTATTGAATCTTTTCTGAAAAATAAAAAGAAACTAATTATTATGGTAAAGACAATAATTGATAAAGCATAATAAAGATATTTCTTTTTAAAAAATATTACTTGTAACTTCATATATTCCACCCCCTCTACAATTATATGTAACAGTAATATGATTAATTAATTTATATTAAATTATTTTGCAAATAAAATGGGGAGAATGAAATAATTATTTCATTCTCCCCATTTTATTTAATGAATTATTCTTTACAATTTTCGCATAAACCGTAAAAATAGATTTTATCGGCCAAAACTTCATAGCTAGTATATGGTTTTACATCTTCGAGTACATTTGAAAAAGGTATTCCTTCTATATCATCCACTCTACCACAACGTATACATTGTATGTGAGGATGTGAAGACGTATTACCATCATATCTAAAGTTGCCTTCACCAACATTAAGCTCTATTATTAATTCAACCTCTATAAGGGTTTTTAATGCCTTATAAACTGTAGCTAAACTCATAGTAGGATATGCTGGTTGCAGAGCTTTATAAATTAGCTCTGCTGAAGGATGTTCTTTTGTTGATTGTAAATATTTATAGACAGCAATGCGTTGCGGTGTAAGTTTTAGTTTTTTTTCTTTAAAAACTGTTGTAATGTTATCCATATACACCATCCTATAATGTTATTTTATTGTATAAAATTTATTATATAATAAAAACTATTACTTGTCAAAAAAATAGTTTAATTATGATTAATAGAAAATTAAAATATAATTCCAATTTTAATTCATTTATAGGAAAAGAAACATATATTAGTAAGAGAGAGAGGAGTGCTGATATTTTGAAAAAAACATACGTACTAGACACCAATGTTATTCTATACTCACCGGGTGCTATATTATCTTTTGGAGATAATGATGTAATAATACCCGAAGTGGTATTAGAGGAATTAGATAGTTTCAAGAAAGATAAAAGTGATTTAGGAGCAAATGCTAGATATGCCGCTAGACTTATTGATAAACTTAGAAAGCAGGGCAAACTTCACGAGGGTATAGATTTAGAGTGTGGGGGAAGGCTTAGAGTTGAAATGAATCACTATGATACTAAAATTCCTGCTTCTTGGAATAAATCAAAAGCGGATAATAGGATATTGCAGGTATGTAAAGGGATTAAAGAACAAGGTGAAGATGTATGGTTAATAACCAAAGATATATTTCAGCGTATAAAGGCTGATGCATTAGATATTAATGTTGAGGATTATTATGAAAAATTCGTACCAGAATATGATGACCAGTATACAGGAAGAATAGAGGTATTTGTAGATCCTGAAAAGCTTCAAGAATTTTATAACAAAAAGACCTTGGAAGTTAGTGACATACTTAAATATGATGATGATTTAGAGGAATACATCACTCCATATTTATATACAAATCAATTTTTAATAATACATTCTATGGAAAATCCAAAACAAACTGCATTAGGTAGATATGATGGTAAAAGAATAGTTCCGCTTTATAATAAGGAAGGTAAGCCATTAGGGGTGGTACCGAGGAACGTAGGACAAAAATTTATGTTGGAAGCTTTATGTGCTGATGCAATAAAAGCACCGCTCGTAATTATTAAGGGACCCGCAGGAACAGCTAAAACTCTCTTTTCATTAGCCGTGGGGCTTCAAAAAATATTACAAGAGAACAGTGAGCATTACAGGAGAATTCTAATTTGTAGGCCAAATGTTACTATGGATGAGGAAATAGGTTTTTTACCAGGGACAGAGCAAGAAAAAATATCGCCCTTTATGAGGCCAATATTTGATAACTTAGAAATACTTGTGGAATCCGATGAAAAAGAACGTTACAAAAATGAAAAGCAATTATTAGATAAGATAAAAGATTTGTTTGATAGAAGAATTATAACAACTGAAGCTGTTGCTTACCTTAGAGGTAGATCAATAGTTAGAAATTGGGTAATTATAGATGAAGCACAAAATTTATCACCAAAACAAGTTAAAGCAATAATAACCAGAGCTGGTGAAGGGACTAAATTAGTTCTTATAGGTGATCCAGAACAAGTAGATCATCCTTTTCTTGATTCCAGGTCAAACGGTTTATGTTATGCATCCGAAAAAATGAAGGGTAGTGACTTGTGTTATCAGGTTACTTTGAAATATGATGAATGTGAGAGATCAGCTTTAGCATACGAAGGTTCAAAAAAATTATAAATATGTAATTGTGTAGAAGAGAGTATAAAGGATTACGCTCTCTTTTTTTTGAAAAAAAATTTCCTTTCCAAAGTTATTTACATAAATGACATAAAAATTTTGTTTTCAAATATATAATTTTACTGTACAATGTGATAGTACATAATAAAGAAAAGGATGGGAAGCATGAGAAAAACAAAAAAAATTGAAAAGTCAAAAGGAATATCGAGTACACTTGTTTTATTATTTATAGTATTTGAGTTAATTTTCACTGCAGTTACTTGCCCATTTATGGTTTATTATGGCCCGTTTAAAAATGTAAAGACTACGGTGGTAGGTGCAGCAATGACTACTCTTACGCTACAGTGGCTAGCAACATCATTTTTATCCGATGAAAAAATAAAACAAATTATGAGTGATCAAAAAGTCGAAGCAATAGTTCAAAATAACTTAGATGGCGTAAATTCTGAAGTAAAGGTAGAAAATAAAAATGATAATAATATAGAAAGATATGATGTATCAGGGAACAAATATAAAGGGTATATATTAATAATTAATGACCCAACTAGAGTAAAAGTAGGTTACAGTAGTAAGCTTGGAGAGGAAGGCCAGCTAACTAGTGATATCGCAAAAGATAATAATGCAATAGCTGCAATTAATGGTGGCGGGTTCACAGATGAGGCTGCTGGTTCTAAATGGACAGGAACAGGAGCGAATCCAGCAGGAGTTATTATGTCTAATGGAAACATAGTTTACGATGGTATAAAAAATGAAAATGAAAAAAGGCAAGTTGTAGCAATAACTAAATCGGGAAAGCTAATGGTTGGTTCTTACAGTATTAAAAAAATGAAAGATATTGGTGTAAATGAAGCCGTTTCTTTTGGACCAGCAATGATAGTTAATGGACAGAAGACTATAACTAAGGGTAATGGTGGTTGGGGTATTGCACCTAGGACGGCCATAGCACAGAGGAAAGATGGAGCAATAATATTATTAGTTATTGACGGTAGACAAGTAAATAGTTTAGGTGCTACTTTAAGAGAGGTACAAGATCTATTGTATAATTATGGTGCGTATAATGCAACTAACTTAGATGGAGGTTCGTCGTCTACAATGTTTTATGATGATGAAATTATCAATAATCCTTGTGACAGTTTGGGAGAAAGATCTGTACCATCAATTATATATGTAGAAAGCAGGCAATAAAGTAAAATTTAGCATAGGATATTTTAAATTAAAGGAGAAAGTGTTATGAAATGGATGAAAAGAATAAGTATATGGATAATAGTATCTTTATCGCTTCAATGTTTAGGTCTCTTTTATTTAGATCACTATTTTTTAGCCACGGATTCAAAAGTGATTACGAAACAGGTTGTAGAAAATAAAAGTAACAAATTAAAAAATATTGATATTAAAATACCAGAAAATGCGCAAAATATATTAGTATCTTACGATGCTAAATATTTATCATATTTTGAAGATGGAGAGCTAAAAATTGTTAACTGCAAGGATGGGAAAGTTAAAACCATAGATTCGGAAGATGGAACTAAAATTTCTTTTTCAGAATGGCTTCCGGATAGAAATAGAATGCTACTCGTGGAGAAAAACAGCAACGATGAATCAAGCAATTTAATATTATATTCTTATGATGTATTAAAGAGTGAAAAATTAAAAGTAAAAGAGTTATCTTCGGGTGGTATAAATTCTGAAGTTCAAGATATTCAATTATCAACTTTAACTGGAGTTACTTACGTAAATGTTTCGAATAATGGTAATAAAAACAAGATATATAGAATTGATAGAATGGGTGATATTACAAAAATAAATACAATACCTAATTTGGTGAGTAATATCGCATTAGTACGACATGAAGATAAGTTGGTGTACGAGGGATTAGTGTATAACAAAATATATGTTGTAGGTCTTCAGGAGCCTATAAGTTTTAATGGTGCAGAAAAGCTCACGTTAATTGGTACTGATAATGACGATGATGTCTATATTGGGGAATTAAAGAACAATTTAGTAAGCAAAGTATATCATGGTAAAATATCTCAAGATACTAATCAATGGAAAGTGCTTACTTTGCAAAACCCAGTTGGTAAAAATGATATATTTGTATCGCCATCTGGTAAAGTGTACCAAAATGACGCACTGAAAGGTGTTTTAACAGATATTAATTCTGGATCTCAAACTAGCTATGTAGGTGAATTATCTCAGTTATATACTAAAGGGATAGTATCTATTTTAAACCATAAAATATCTTTTGTTCCTTTTAAGTAATTAAGCACAGACAAAATAAATAGGAACTATGCCGGTGGCATAGTTCCTATTTATTAAAGAAATTCAGTAGTAGTAAAATATTCCTTTATTTTACGAATATTAAATTTAATATAACAATAAACTTTGTTATAATGGATTCATTAGGTATTTTAAAATTATAAAAATTGAAAACATATTAATTATGAAATAATTATTTACTAGTATTTGGAAAATGATAGATAATCATATAAGGAGGGATTAAGTTGGATACACAACAAATATTATATAAGATTTTAATGATACCAGCGATATTGGTAGCATTTACTTTTCATGAGTATGCACATGCGATTACAGCAGATAAGTTAGGAGACAAAACTCCAAGGTTTCAAGGGAGACTTACGCTGAATCCAATTGCCCATATAGATCCAATGGGGTTTATTTTAATTTTATTAATGGGATTCGGGTGGGCAAAACCTGTTCAAACAAATCCTAGTGCATATAAAAATTATTATAAGGACGATTTGTTAGTTTCTGCTGCAGGTCCTATTGCTAATTTGATTCTAGGTTTTGTATTTGCTATTTTGACTGTTGCATTCGCAAAATTTTCACCAATTCAGGGTACATTAGCATCTATCATTTATACAATATTAGCAATTACAGGGTCGATAAACTGTATGTTATTTTTTCTTAATTTAGTTCCAATACCAGGTTTTGATGGGTTTCATATACTAAGAGATTTATTTCCGAAGTATGTAAGTGAATTATCGGATTCAATTTACAGATATCAGTTTTTAATATTTATGGTATTGATATTACCTATATTACCTGGTGGGGAATCAGTTTTCACTTATCTTGTTCAAGTGCCAGCATCATGGTTATTTACACAATTTTCAAATATTGCAGGAATGTTTTAACGACATTTCAGAAGGAAAGTCTCCCTCTTCTATAAGTGGGAGATATGTGCTATAACAAATAGAAAACTTCAGTAGAAGTTTAAATTTCCTTCTGAAGTCGTTAATGCATCTTCTGCAAAGCTGTTGCAGCACCGCAGGTGATGATTTAATGTTAAAATACACTTAATAAAAATAATATAGTAATTTTTTATTATTTAGAAAATAAGGAGAAAGATTTATGCGTCTAAGAAAAAAATACTGGGCTAGGCCAGAAATGGAAGCTAGCCATATTGTAATAACAGATCAATATGCTCATAAAGGAACTTGGAGTGAAGAATTTAAAAATGACAATGAAATATATTTAGAACTAGGCTGTGGTAAAGGAAAATTCATATCAGAAAAATCTAGGCGAGATCCTAATATTAACTTTATAGGTATAGATTTAAAAGATGAGGTACTAGTGTTCGCTCTTAGAAAGGTTATAGAAGTAAGAGGAATTAAAGAGAAAGAAGACGTAAATGTACGTCTTATGCCTTTAAACATTATGCTTATTGATGATGTGTTCACAAAGGACGAGATAAGTAGAATTTATATAAATTTTTGTAATCCGTGGCCAAAAGATAGGCATAACAAGAGAAGATTAACTCACACTAAGTTTTTAACGAGCTATAAGAAGTTTCTAAAACCTGGATCTGAAGTTTGGTTCAAAACAGATGACCTTGATCTGTTTCAAAATTCTATAGAATATTTTAATGAGTGCGGCTTTGAGATATTGTTTTTAACCTATGACCTTCATAATAGCGATTTTAAAGATAATGTAGTTACGGAGTATGAGGCTAAATTTACAGAGCTAGGCAAAAAGGCTATGTTTTTGCGGGCAAGATTAGTTGTAGAGAAATAATTTAAAGTTTAAAATTCTTACTCATTGACATAATTAATTCGATGTTATAAACTTAATTACAATAATAAAATGTAAATATATTTTAACTCATGCAGGAATATATATAAAAATAAATAGATGTTTTAGGTGCCTATTATTAATTATCTACATAAAGTAGATAAATCTGATTTATGTAGATGATTAGTAAGGTGAAAAGGGAATGTGGTGTAATCCCACAGCAGCCCCCGCTACTGTAATTAATCATGAACCATATAGAAACTACCTGTAAAGGGAAAAGGCTAAGGGAGAGTGAATTAAGAGCCAGGAGACCTGCCTAAAATAATAATATTAAGCTTTCGGCGGGAAAGAACTTGTAGAATTTTAGTTAGTACAATGAAAAATTTGTATATAACAGCAGGTGTGAAAGCTTGCTGTTATTTTTAGTTTCTACTAATATTGAGCATACGAAGATGAAGAGAGGAGAAGATATAATGGCTAAAATAATGGTTCAAGGAACGGCGTCATCTGTAGGGAAAAGTATATTAGTTACAGCACTATGTAGAATTTTTAAACAAGATGGATTTTCAGTATGTCCTTTCAAATCACAAAATATGTCATTAAATTCTTACATAACACTTGATGGAAAAGAAATGGGACGTGCACAGGTACTCCAGGCATATGCAGCAGGACTTGAGCCGGAGGTATTCATGAATCCAATTCTGTTAAAACCTACATCAGATAAAAAATGTCAAATCATTGTTAATGGGAAAATTTTTGGAAATAGTACAGCTATGGAATATCATAATATGAAACTCGACTTTAAAGATATGTTAAAAAAACAATTTGAAGAACTAGAAAAGAAGTTTGATATTATAGTAATGGAAGGAGCAGGCAGCCCAGCAGAAATTAATTTAAGAGATAGAGATATAGTAAATATGGGAATGGCAGAGCTTGTTGATGCCCCTGTAATACTTGCTGGAGATATAGATAAGGGTGGGGTATTTGCGTCACTTGCAGGAACTATGCTTCTACTGAGCGCTAGCGAGAAGAAAAGAGTTAAGGCAACTATTATAAATAAGTTTAGAGGAGATTTAGAAATTTTAAGGCCAGGACTTACAATGCTTGAGGAAATTATACATATCCCATGCAATGGAGTAATTCCCTATTTTAGATTAAATTTGGAAGATGAGGACGGAGCAGTAGAATTTAATAAGAAAATCACAGCACCTATTGATATTGCTGTAATAAAACTTCTACATATTTCAAATTTTACAGATTTCGATCCCTTAAAGGCTGAAGAGGATGTATCGGTTAGATTTGTTACAACCAAAGAAGAATTAGGTAATCCAGATTTACTTATAATACCTGGAACTAAGAATACAATTGATGACTTAATTACTTTAAGAGATTTAGGAATTATAGAAGCTATTAAGGAATATAGTGGAAAAGGTATCATATTGGGTATTTGCGGAGGATATCAAATGCTAGGAAATAGCTTGCGAGATCCTAAAAGTATAGAGGGAAGTCTTGCCATAATAAATGGTATGAAGCTTTTAGACATAGATACAGTATTTGAGAGTGAAAAAACAACTACAAGAGTAAAAGCTCGCATCATTAATATGATGGATATTAACGGTATCAAAAGTATTGAAGCTTATGGTTATGAAATACATATGGGTAAATGCAGCTATAGGAATAAGGCAAAACCACTTTTCCAAATATATAGTAAGAATGGTGAGCAAACATCTTCTCTCGATGGAGCAATTAACGAATGTGGAAATGTTATGGGTACATATATCCATGGAATTTTTGATGGGGTTGAGTTTAGAGAACATATAATTAATACCTTAAGAATAAAAAAGTGTATGGAACCTAAGAAATCTAGGGTATATGAAAGTTTAAGGGAGAAAGAGATAGACAAGCTATCTGATATAGTTAGAGCTAATATAGATATGGATGGCATCTATAAAATAGTAGGAGTAAATAAACAAAGTTAGTGAGGAATTAAAGTGAGAACACTATTTCAGGCGAATATAATGGATTTGATATTAGCAATTATCTTAGATTTAATAATTGGAGATCCGTATTGGTTTAGACATCCGGTTATTTATATAGGAAGACTTATTTCTAAATTAGATAAGGTAGGTAGAAAGGTATGTAAAAGTCATAGGCAAATTAAAGCTTTTGGAGGAGTTATTGTAGCTATAGTAGCATTTTCTAGTTTTGTTGTGCCATTTATTATCTTGAAGGTTTCTGAAAATTTTTTTTTACTATACCATATTCTTAATATAATATTAATTTGGACAACAATAGCTGCTAGGTGTCTACATAAAGAGGGCATAAAGGTGTATGACGCTCTATTTAAAAATGATATTTATGACGCAAGGGTTAAATTATCCTACATTGTAGGGAGAGATACAAAAGAACTAAGCACGTATGAAATAGTAAGAGCAGATGTGGAGACAATTGCAGAAAACACATCGGATGGGGTTATAGCACCTATTTTATATGCAATTCTAGGGGGTGCCCCTTTAGCTATGATGTATAAGGGCATAAATACTATGGATTCAATGCTTGGATATATGAATGAAAAGTATAAATATATTGGATTCTTTCCAGCAAAAGTGGATGATGTATTTAATTTTATACCTGCAAGGATTACAGGTTTTCTAATTTGTTTGGCAGCCCCAATTGCTGGGGGGAATGTTGTGCAAAGTATAAAAGTAATGATAAGAGATAGAAAAAACCATAAAAGTCCTAACTGTGCTTATCCAGAAGGGGCAGTAGCTGGAGCTATGCGTGTTCAATTAGGTGGCATTAATGTATATTTTGGTGAAAAAATGTATAAACCAACTATAGGAAATAAAATAATTGAGTTAGGGAAAGAACATATAATAGATACAATAAAACTAATGTATGGATCAATGTTTTATTTAGCTATAATATGCGTATTATATGAAATAGTTAAGTATTTTTGGAGATGATATAATGATACAACTTATAGGATTAAAACATGATGTTAAAATAGAAATTAGAGAAAAACTTTCAATTATACCAAAAAGGCAAAAAAAATGTTTAGAGTCTCTTTTAAATGTTTGTGAAGAAGCAGTTATTTTAAGTACTTGTAATAGAACTGAGATATATTTTAAATCTCGAGACGAGGATATTATAAAAAAAATATTTAAGGTTTTGAATTGGGATGAAAATTTAATTAAATGTGTAGTTAATTATGAGGGAGAAAAAGCAATACAACATTTAATGGAGGTTGTTTGTGGCTTTGATTCACTATTGCTTGGAGAAGACCAAATTTTGGGTCAAGTTAGGGACGCTTATGAAGTCACTAAAGGTTTGAAAACAAGTAAAAAAGAGCTTCAGAGGCTTTTTGAAAATGCTATTGCTTGTGGTAAGCAATTTAGGAATAGATCTAAAATAAGTGAAATACCAGTATCTTCATCTTCTATGGTAGTTAAAAAGGCAGTAGATAGAGGCCTCAAAAATTTTATGATTTTAGGATATGGCGCGGTAGGTGAATTAACTTCAAAATATGTACTAGAAGCGAAAATAGACCTGCTTTATATTGCAGTTAGGGATAAGCAAAAGGTTAATATAGAAGATGTCAGAGTAAAAATAATACTTTTTAATGATTTACAAAAATATTATGACAAAGTGGATTGTGTTATATCTTGTACAACGGCTCCTCACACTGTAGTTCACTTAAAGGAATTACCTAACAAAAATTTATTATTATTCGATTTAGCAGTACCAAGGGACATTGAAGAAATAGTAAGTGAGAGTCCATTATATGAAGTGTACGATATCGATATGTTAGGAGATATCCATGATGCAAACTACAAAAGACGTGAAGCCTCTATGAAGAATAATAGATATATTGTGGATAAAGCTATAAAAGAATATATTGAGTGGAAAACTTTAGAAGAGTTAGCTCCCTTTATAAAAAAAATAAAACAAAATGGCGATTTTGTATACAAAGAAAGACTTGAGACCTTTAAGCACAAGAAAAAGACTAAGGATAACGAGGAATTAGCAGAGTTGCTTTTAAAAAGCACTTCAAATGCCTATGTAAACAGAGCTATAGTTGTGTTAAAAGAGGAGCATTTGAAGGGGAGGTCTAAGAAATGCGAGGACATAATAAGCAGGATTTTCAAGATTTGAATTATACTATGATTTCATTGATTTCAAATAAGATTAATATACTTATTGTTGGTGGAGGCGAGGCCGCTTTTATAAAGTGTAGAACTTTTTCAAAGGAAGGTTGCAATATTACAGTGGTTTCAAAAGAATTTTGCTTGGAATTTGATACACTTCGCGATTTTTATAACATAAAATTAATAAAAGAAGAATATGATGAGAGTTACTTAGGTAATAATCATATTGTTATTATTGCTACAAATAATATGGAAATAAACCAGGCTATAAAGGTATATTGCGATAATAAATGTAAGCTGTATGTGCACTGCGAGGATTATAAACAAGGGTTATTTGTAACGCCAGTACAAAGGAATACACCTAATATGAAATTTGCATTACATACTAAAAATAGTAGTCCTAAAACATCACTTTTTATGTCTAAAATTATTGAAGAGAAAATAGGTGAATACACAGATTTTATAGATTATACTTTTAGTATAAGAAATAAGGTAATAAATAGTAATCAAAGAAAAGAAATTATGAACTTTGTATGTAGTGAGGATTTCTACTTTTACTATAATAAGGGAGTACAAAATGTTATTTTAGAAATGTTTTATGGAAGTTTATAATTCTTAAATGAGTTAAGGAATGGAGGGAAATCTTGAAAATTAAAATAGGGTCTAGGAGAAGTGAGCTTGCACAAGTTCAAGCGAATACAATTATAGCTATTATTAAAGAAAAGTATAATCTTGATTGTGAAAAGGTACTTATTGATACAAAGGGAGATAAAATAATAAATGTTACTTTAGACAAAATCGGTGGAAAAGGCCTTTTTGTTAAAGAAATAGAGTATGCAATGCTGGATCAAAAAGCTGATATGGCAGTGCATAGCATGAAAGATGTACCCTATGATATACCAGAGGAGTTTGAAATAGTGGCTATCCCAGTTAGAGAAGATGTTAGAGATGCATTTGTTGCATTTAATAACATTAGCTTTTATGATTTACCTAAGGGTGCAAGAATAGGTACCAGCAGTATAAGGCGGGGTACACAAATAAAGATATTAAGACCTGATGTAGAAATAGTACCTATAAGGGGTAATGTTCAGACTAGAATAGCAAAAATAGAAAAGGAGAATCTAGACGGCATAATACTCGCAGCGGCAGGTCTAAAAAGGCTAGGAATGCAAAATATAATTACTAATTACTTTGAACCAATGGAGATTGTACCAGCAATATCCCAAGGTGCATTGGGCATTGAAATGGTTAAAAATCATCCGCAATCATCTATTATTAAAGAATTAGATTGTTATGATGCCAGAATTTGCGTTGATGCAGAAAGAAGTTTTATGGCGACTCTCCATGGGGATTGTCATGATTGTATAGGGGCATATGCATATCTTGATAAGGACGTTATGCACATGATAGGAGTATACAGGGTAAGTGGTAATATAGTTAAAAAACAATTATCAGGCGATAAAAATGACTACATAAAGCTAGGTGCTGCTTTGGCTAATAAAGTATTAGAAGGCAATTAGGCATTAAAAAAATAGAAAGGGGATACCAATGGGAAAGGTTTATTTAATGGGAGTCGGTCCAGGAGACGCAGAACTAATAACCCTAAAAGCAATAAGAATGCTAGGTAAATGTACTGCGGTTATGTATGATAGGTTAGCTAGTACTAGTATACTTAAATACTTAAAAGATGATTGCGAAATATACTATTGCGGAAAAGAGCCAGGGTGTCATTATAAAACTCAAGATGAAATAAATGACATGCTAGTAGAACTCGCTAAAAAAGATCATGTGGTTGGAAGAATTAAAGGTGGAGATCCCTTTGTATTTGGACGTGGAGGCGAGGAAGCTTTAGCACTTCTTGATGAAAATATTGAATTTGAAGTTATACCAGGGATAACCTCACCTATTGCAGTTCTAAGTTATGCAGGAATTCCTATAACTCATAGAGCTGTAGCTCAAAGTTTTCATATATTCACTGCAATGAGTGCTGAAAAACTTAATATTGACTGGAATGCAGTAGCAAGACTTGATGGAACTTTGGTTTTTATGATGGGGTTTAGAAACCTAGAAAAGATTGCAGAATGTCTTATATTGAGTGGAAAAAGCAAAGATACTCCTTGCGCCGTAATAATGAGAGGAACTACCTCAAAACAGAAGAAGGTTGTGGGAACTCTAGAAGATATTATAGTCAAAGTTAAGGAATCAGAAATATCTTCTCCTTGCATTATTGTTGTGGGGGAAGTAGTTAAGTTTAATGATAAACTTAATTGGTACGAGAAGAAACCATTATTTGGTAAGAATATATGTATAACTAGATCAAAGCAGCAGTCAAGGAAGCTTCGGGAAAGATTAATAGATTTAGGGGCTGAAGTACTTGAGATAAATTCCATTGAATTCAAGAACACTGCGTATAACCTAGAGGATTACATAGCGAAGCTTACGAGTTATGATTTTTTAACTTTTACAAGTGTTAATGGAGTAAATATATTTTTTGATTACATAAAAGATATTGAATTTGATGTACGGAGAGTTAAAGGCAAAATCGCGGCGATTGGCCCAGCTACTGCAAAAGCACTTAAAAATAGAGGAATTATTCCGGATATTGTAGCAGACCATTTTGTTGCGGAATCATTGTTTGAGAAAATGAAGGGCTACTTAAAAGTAGACGACAAAGTACTGGTACCAAGGTCCAAAGATGCAAGGCCTTATTTAGTAGAAGAATTAAGAAAATTTGGATGTTATGTTGATGAGGTTTTCACCTATGAAACAGTATGCGGTAAATTACAAACTGGAAATGAAATAGAAGATGTGGACTTAATAGTATTTACATCACCCTCCACTGTCAAAAATATGATTAAGATGGTAGGACTTGAAACTATAAAATCTAAAACTGCTTTATCTATAGGACCTATAACTGCAAAGGCACTTTCTGATGTAGGGATAAAAGCAATTATATGTGATGTTTATAGTGTCGACGGAGTTTTAAGCAAAATTTTAAAAATATAACCACAAATTAGCAGGCTTTTAATAATAATTTGTGGATAAGATATAAATTTATTTAATTAGGAGTGGATAACTATGTTCAAAAGAAACAGAAGATTAAGAGAAACAAGAAATATAAGAGATTTAGTACGAGAAACTGTATTAACATCTGCAGACTTTATATTTCCTATTTTTGTAGTTGAAGGTGAAAATATTAAAGAAGAAATATCCTCTATGCCAGGGAATTATCATTTTTCACTAGATAGGCTTCACGAAGTTATTGAAGAAGTTATCCAGGTGGGTTTACGTGGAGTAATGCTATTTGGATTACCAGACCATAAAGATGAAGTTGGTTGTGGCGCTTATGATAAAAATGGTATTGTTCAAAGGGCAGTTAAAAAGACGCGAGAGTTATCAAAAGAATTACTTATTATAACAGATGTGTGTATGTGTCAATATACAAGTCACGGACACTGTGGAATAATGGAAGGCTCAAAGGTTGATAATGATAAGAGTTTAAAATATATAGCAGACATAGCATTATCTCATGCAGAGTCTGGATCAGACATGATAGCACCATCAGATATGATGGATGGCCATGTAGAGGCAATAAGAACAATTTTAGATGAAAATGGATTTAAACATATATCTATAATGGGTTATAGTGCAAAATATTCCTCAGCATTTTATGGCCCTTTTAGGGAAGCTGCTAACTCTGCTCCGCAATCTGGGGACAGAAAAACTTATCAAATGGACCCAGCAAATATCAGAGAGGCTATGAGGGAAATAGAATGTGATATAGAAGAAGGCGCAGATATTATAATGGTAAAACCAGCATTATCATATTTAGATGTAATAAGATGGGCTAGAGATAGATATGATGTTCCAATAGCGGCTTATAGTGTTAGTGGTGAATTTGCTATGGTGAAATCAGCTGGAAAGCTTGGATTAATTGATGAAAAAGCTGTAGCTATGGAAATGCATATGTCTATGAAAAGAGCAGGAGCTGATATAATAATAACTTATTATGCACTTGATTTATGTAGATGGCTAAGGGAATAGTTAAAAGCCAAGGGGTTACGACATGCTATAGATAACTTAGGATAAAATTCATTTAAAACAAAAGAATATCAGAATTGAATATTTAGAAAAGAGGTAACTACTATGAGAAATTTAGACATATTTAATGAATCAAAACAATATATGCCTGGTGGAGTTAACAGTCCAGTTAGAGCTTTTAAAGATGTAGCTGTAACTCCGCCAATTATTAAAAAAGGCAAAGGGGCATATATTTATGATGAAGATGGGAATAGATATATAGATTTTGTTTGTGCATGGGGACCTATGATACTTGGGCATTGTGATGATGATGTGGTAAAAGCTATACAAAATACTTGCGAGAGTGCCATTGCCTTTGGTGCATCTACAGAAATAGAACTAAAACTTGCAAAACATATTTGCAGCACTGTAGACAATGTAGATATGGTTCGGATGGTTAATTCAGGAACAGAAGCTACAATGAGTGCTGTTAAACTTGCAAGAGGTTACACAGGGAAGAATAAAATAATAAAATTTGCAGGTTGCTACCATGGACATTTTGAAAGCTTTTTAGTTGAGGCCGGTTCAGGAGTATTAACTGCGGGCATAGCTGGATCTGCGGGGATTCCTAAAGAAAGTATTATAAATACACTAATTGCAAACTATAATGATATTGGTAGCGTAAAAACACTTTTTGAAAAATATGGTGATGATATAGCATGCATAATTATTGAGCCAGTTGCAGGGAATATGGGAGTTATACCAGCTGAGGAAATATTTTTGGTTGAACTTCGATTATTATGCGATAAATATAAAAGTTTACTTATATTTGACGAGGTAATGACTGGATTTAGAGTAGCATATAAAGGGGCACAAGACATTTATAAAATAGCTCCTGATTTAATAACTTACGCAAAAATTATGGGAGGTGGACTTCCTTGTGGTGCGTTTGGCGGAAAGAGTGAGATAATGGAGTTGTTAGCGCCTATGGGACCAGTTTATCAAGCGGGTACAATGTCCGGAAATCCAGTTGTAATGGCAGCAGGTTACGAGACATTAACTAAGCTTTATAATAACCCGAATCAATACGTTCACATGGAGAGGCTTTCAGAAAAACTTCAAAAGGGATTACTTGAAATAGCAAAAGAAAAAGGTATATCTATGGTAGTAAATAGGTGTGGTTCAATGATTACAGCCTTCTTTACCAATAGGAAAGAAGTTAAAAATTTTGAGGATGCTAAAAGTTGTAATGGGCAATTATTTGCAAAATACTTTGAGCATATGATAAAAAGTGGAATAAATATTGCACCTTCTCAATTTGAAGCAATATTCTTATGCGTTAAGCATACAGAAGATGATATTGAAAAATTCTTAGAGGCATTTGAGAGCTTTGAAATATGAGATTTATTAAAGACAATGAATTTGTACGAGGCAATTGCCCGATGACTAAGGAAGAAGTAAGAATATTAAGTGTAGTAAAGCTAGAGCTTAAGGAGAATTATAGGGTATTAGATATAGGTGCAGGAACAGGATCTGTAAGTATCCAGATAGCTGAGATATGTAAAAATGGCGAAGTTATAGCTATAGAAAAAGATACAGAAGCATTAGAGGTTCTAAAACAAAACAAAGAAAAATTTAAGGCGAGTAACCTAGAAATAATAAATGCAGAAGCACTGGAGATCCAGCCAAACATAATAG
>Ga0209125_1000637_pt1 | contig 42360 bp, 41 predicted proteins | sample BarGraIncub1131A_FD_184503 | JGI IMG/M metagenome (GOLD analysis project Ga0209125, IMG submission 184503) | Arctic peat soil microbial communities from Barrow, Alaska - Barrow Graham LP Incubations 11-31A (SPAdes) (version 2) | ecosystem: Environmental > Terrestrial > Soil > Wetlands > Peat... | reverse complement strand
GCGGTAGTTGCTGCAGTTGTTGCGTCCGCTGCCGATGCTGAGGTTGTCTTGGTTGTCGAGTTGGAACACCCGGCAAGTGCAAGTGAACCGGCGAGCATGACTGCTGTCATAACCATAGCCAGAAATTTCTTCATGTTTTTTCCTCCTCCATGTGTGTGGCCCATTTTGTCTCGTCTGCAAAAGTAATCTTCGACCCTTCTTCAGACATCTCTTTAATTATGGCAAGGGACTCAACCCGAATGCCCATACTGCGGATCAAAGATCCTCCGTCCTGAAAGCCTTTCTCAATCACAATACCGGCTCCGGCAACGCGTGCCCCAGCCTGTTCGGCAATTTCGAGAAGACCCATAAGTGCGCGCCCTCGCGCCAGGAAATCGTCAATTAACAGAACCGTATCCTCTGCTGTAAGGTACCGCTTACTCACGCGGACTATGTACTCACTTCCACGTGTAAATGAATGTACGGCAGCATGATACGTCTCAGTATCAAGATTTCGGGATGCAGTTTTTTTGGCAAAAACAACCGGAACATGAAGAAAGAGTCCCGTAAAAAGAGCCGGTGCAATTCCGGAACTCTCTATCGTTAAAACTTTGGTAATTCCCTGTCCTTCAAAAATCAAAGCAAACTCTTCTCCGATTGCTTTCATTAAGTCAGGATCGACCTGATGATTCAGGAAACTGTCAACCTTTAAAATATCGGTACCAATAACACGGCCTTCGGAACTAATCTTCTGCTTCAGCAAATCCATGAGAACCTCATTACTTCATATATTTGATCAGTGAATCAGTGCTCAAAACATAAAGTCATTATATGCTAACTTCCCCAAAGAGAAAATACAAAATTTGCTTTTTTCGTAAAAAAAACTCGAATTTCAGAAATATTTGCACTTTCACAAATATTTCTGAATATGCAAAAAAACATTGACAATAAATATACGATGCGTATCATCGACCGAATTGAAAACCTTCAACTACGTCATTTTCGAGCGTCGATACATCAACGAGCCGTATGGTCCTCCCCTTTACTTCCAGAAGGCCGTCATTCTCCATTGCGATCAATTCCCTGGAAAAGGAGGGGCGCGGCATCGCAAGAAGCTTGGCGATGACTTCCTTGGAAACGGGAAGCTGGACGGTAACGCTGCCCGCTGATGCCGGATGCTGCTCTGTTCTGAGTTCCAGAAGATAGAAAGCAATTTTATGACGAAGGCTTTTCTGGGAAAGCAGGGCGATTCGACTGTTCTGCACCGTCACTCGATCGGACAGGATCTGAAGAAAATTATTCAGAATTACCGGACTTTTATCAAGAAGGGCGCGGAGTGTCTCTTTGCTGACAAACAGCACTTCCGTCTGCGTCATTGCCTCCAAAGTAAATGTATAAATATTCGAGCTGCCGAAAATAAGATCTTCACCAAAAAAATCCCCCGGTCCCAGAAGGCCTATTGTTGCGAAATCGCCGCTTGACGTATATTTCTGCATCGCAATCTGCCCCTGCTCGATGACTCCAATGCTGCCGCAGATATCGCCCTCTGCTGCAATGATCTCTCCTTTGGCAAAAGACCTGACTTTCGTGACAGAACAATAATGATGGAAGGTTACCCGATCCAATCCGGAGAAAAGTGATGTCTTTGCGAGTGCGTCACATGGTTTTATCATTTTTTTATCCTCTGTCCCAATTGTAACATACGTGACAGTTTAAGAGCAATTGTCAGCTCATGTTCAACCCTGGATGCTCTTGCAAAACGCAGGACTCTTATTTGCCAAGAAGCTGATAGCCCTGACCTGCCCGCACAGTACTGATCAAATCCTCAATTGATTCCATCTTCCTGTCAAAGGCAATGCCGCCGCCGAAAACCTGATCCACAGCATGCGAATCCGATCCGGACATATACCTGAGATTATTCTCCTTTGCATATTGCAGTGCCTTTCGATTATAGGACGGGTTTGTATGGCTTGCATTAATTACTTCAACTGCATCGACAATTGCGGGGAACAGACGAATTTTGCTAATATAGAAAGCTTCCCGGAAAGGGTGTGCATGCGTAATAAAGCCGCCGTGGCGATGAACCTGCTGCGCATATTCTTCAAGTCCCCATGAAAGAATATCGGGGTGTTCAAGCAGGAATTTCCTGTCGAGTCCATAGGTAAGCAGATCCGTATGATCGTATCCGTACTCCCATCCGAAAAACACCTGCAGGCCGCATTTGTCTCCCTCTGTTTTGGCATTATCATATCCCCTGCAGAATAATTCAACACGCCGCCCCCAGGGAAGATGTGCAGGAACGGTGGTATTTCCGTTAAAAAAATGATCTGTAACCACGATACCCTGATATCCTGCTTTGGCAAAAGCTCTCACCATGTCAGAACCGGTATCATATGCGCAGGCGCTGGTCTCACTGGTATGAAGATGCGTTTCATATTTGAATAAATGTCTGTCTGGAATCTCTTCCCTGTTCTTCTGTAATTCGTTCTGCTTTCCTTTTGATGTAAACATATAACCTCTCTAATAAACTAATCGAAAAACGGAACAAAATTCTCATCCTGAGCCGCTTGAAAACACATCTTAACCTGTTCCCTGTTAATCCGTTCCGAAGAAAGTTCCGGCAGATCATCCAAAGGGAAAAAAGCGCACTCGCTGGTCTCAATATTGGCCGTAAACGAGCCTCCGATTCTCTGGCACTCTGCGATTATTTTGTAAATACCATAGGGCGCCGGAGTTGGACAGCGCTTCCTTGCATCCAATACTGCAATCAGCCTGATAACTTTGACTGCAAGGCCGGCTTCTTCCTTCACTTCTTTCATAATATTCTCGGCAAGTGAAAGGTCGACCTCAGCCCATCCCCCGGGCAGAGACCATTTTCCATCAATCTGTTCTTTAACCATAAGAATCTGATTCTTTTCAATGATGGCCGCGCGAACGTCTATTTTGGGAGTCTGGTACCCCTTTTCGCAGCAAAACAAATCAATAACCTTCTCAAATTCGAGGTCTGTATGTTCGCTGATTATTTCTGCCGACAGGTCGCGGATCTGCTGAAATCTTTCAAGATCATACTTATCTTTTGAATAAAAAAGTCCGCCCTGAGCAATGGCCTGCAGTCGTATCGCCCAGTCCAGCCATTTATTCTGCATGATTACTCCTTTTTCTTGCCCTGCGATGCTAAAAAATGAATATACTCATTTCTATTATGGATATGAGTTACCAATACATTATAGCTGAAAATTCCGAAAATTTCAGTCACTTACGGTAACAGTACCATCCATGGCAACAGAAACCTGCATTCCGTCTTTCACAAAATCCAAAAAATCCTGCCCGAGTGAGTCAACCGTCGGCATGCTGTTTTGAGTCCAAACATCGGATAGGATTGCACCTGCAGCTGCAAGTGAATCAATAGGTTCGCTGAAAAGAAGACACGCTGGTGCAGCGCCCATTGCTGACGCCGTCAGAAACACAAGTCCGCCCGTCGTAGATCCGATCGACTGCGGAAGGCAAAGCGCCATATGAGCCATCGGCTTATTGTACAGGTCCGGATTATTCTGATCCGAACAGACAGCATCTGTCTTTTTGGCAAGCAGACTCTTCTGAAAACTGGCCAGTGTGTTAAATCCCTGTCTGGACACAACAGCTTTGGCACTTGCTTCTCCGCACACGACAATTCTTCCATTAAATGTCTTTTTCATAGCGCAGCCCCCTTAATGATAAGCGAACAAATTTCATCATCCGTATAATAACGGGAGTTCGTATATGTGCGAAGCTTGTTTGAATTTGTAATTACCGGAAGGTTCTTTGATTTCGGATTGTTCATATACATCAGAGGACAGATATAGGAAAGACGTGCACCGGTTGCACGAAGCCGCGCATCGAATGGCGTCAGTGCAAACGCAGCAAGAACGTCCGGGGCTGCAGTAAATACGGTTTTCACACAAATCTTCTTCCTGTTAGCAGAAGCAAGGGATTTTTCAAGCCGCTCTGTCCATGAAATCAGCTGATGAACAGATAAATGCGGGCAGCCGATGAAGCAGAGCTTCGGGGCTGCATCCGGGTTTTGCCACATCACTGGATAGCTGTTTTTAACGCGTTCCATTTCCGCGTCATCAATCACATATACTTTGGGATTTTCGCGGATCAACGCATCTTTTAGGTCCTTAGCTTCCGGCGTCAGTCCCTCAACATGGAAAAGTCCCACGGCTCCGTTGCTGGCAGATGCTGCTCCCATGTCTTTGAGATATGCCTTAGCATCATCTGTAAGCTCGTGGCCCAAAAATCCGGAGAGCCCTTTTATAAAAGGCACCTTTTCCATTACTTTAAGGCCGATGGCACTTCCGAGAATCTGTGCCTCCGGTGTATGCGCGGTCCGGACCTCAATCACCCAGGATGCCCGGCGCTCCTCATCAAGAAGCAAGCCAAAGTTCGGAACCCTGCCGGTAATCGCTCCAAAAATATCAATAAATGCAGAATTCCGGTTGCAGCGGGCACCAAGAACCGAGTTGGCATATACCACGGCAGATGATTCCGCCCAGCTTAAGACATCGCCGCGCGCGGGTATATTTCCGACTTCTTCCATGTAACATGTGCAGGTAAAGGATTGATCATTCTTAAGGCCCAGCTTTTTGAGCTGTTCCTCATAGTCCTTTTGTTTGCCGTACATTACCCTGGCTACAATCATCTGTATAAGATTGGAAGGGACGTTTTTATTATCTGTCGGGCGGGGATCGACGGTAAAGGGGGTCTTTGTCTTTATGCCGGCATTAATAATCTCATTCATAACATCAAACATCGCTGTCATGATTGAAACTCCGAAACTTGTCACAAGATGTCCTCCCGGACCCGTTACATCCACAAACCGGTCCGCATGAAAAGTATCCCCATACATGACAAGAGTCTTCATAATTTTTGCCATGACTTCACCCTGACCGCCCGCCAGAATATTTTTTTCTTCATCTGTAAGATACATGTTTGCTTTCCCCTTTCCCTTACAATGTTGTTCCCAGCCTGTAACCTGCCCTCGTTGCTTCGATTACTTTGCCGACAAAAAAACTGTCGCCTATGTTATAGATTTCACGGGCAATCCGCTTCTTCTGTGCTTCCGTAAACAAGGAGGTATCCGGCCGGCCGCCGGCTGCCAGAACAATCAGGTCCGCCTCCAGCGTCTGATTTACTTCACACAGCTTTATCCTGGGAGCCAGAGGATTTTCAACATTCTCTGGAAGAATCGGGTGCCATGTTACGTATGGATTGGGAACAGTAGGAGAAACATTTCTTTTTACTTGAACCTGACCCGGTGCAAAACCGGTGACCTTTGTACAGTTAAGGAGTTCAACGCCCCCTTTTTCAAGATAATGGATCAGATGACCGCGGTTGGCGGTACAGACCCTATTCATGAAATAGGTCTCCATCTCAACAACTTTGACTTGCTTGTCATGTTCAAACCGCAGCCAGTAGGCAGCCTCACAGCCGACGACTCCGCCGCCGATTACAACAACTTTTTTAACCTTCTGCAGAATTTCCGGATGCATAAACAGATCTGTCGCCTGTATTGTATTTGCAGTAGAAATCCCGGGCAATGGCAGGCTGAACTGTTCTGATCCAACAGCAAATACCACGGCATCATAGCCCAGTTTTTCAAGGAAGGCAGCGTCAACCGGTGTATCCGGATGGAAAGTAAGATTTCCCATTGCGGATACTTCCTTCACGGCATGTATCAGATATTTTCTATAATTCTGAATATCATATTTGATTTTTGCGACACCTCCCGGTACCAGGCGTCCTCCGATTTGTCCGCTCTTCTCATACAGATCAACTTTATGCCCTCGCTGCGCTGCTGTAATGGAAGTAATTACACCGGCAGGACCTGCTCCGACAACGGCAATTCTTTTAACAATCTGTGCAGGGGCGGGAACATCCGGTATTGCGTGCTCAAAGCCTGTGCGGGGGTTAACCGAGCACTGCGGATGCCCTCCTTCAACAAACTCATTGATGCAGCCTTCCTGGCATCCGATGCAGGGGCGTATATCGCTCACCTGTCCGGCATACGCTTTTTTAGGCCACATTGGGTCCGCAAGAAGCGGACGCCCAAGCATAACCATATCGCAAAACCCTTCACGAAGTGCTTTTTCCGCCAGATCGGGGTAGCCAAGCTTACCCACTGCTGCAACAGGAACCGGAACGCCTGCGTTTGATATTATCATATTTTCCGCAAAATAGTCCTTTACGATTTTGGAAATGTCCAGGAAACATCCCGGCGGCATGCTGCCCGGCGGATGTGGAAGCCACCAGTTGTCATAACATCCCAGATCCACATCAAAAATATCCACTCCTGCCCTGACAAGATTTTTCATGTATTCCAGTGTCATTTGGATCGTGCGCCCGTTCTTGAATTTCCTGAGCGAAGAACAACTCATGCCCTGATCGCCGTAGGTCTCATTAAGTGCAAGCGATAAGTCGATTCGATACATGACAGGATAGCTGTTGCCAACACGCCGGCGAATCTCAGAAACCATATCAATTCCAAAGTTCTGCCAATTTGAAAAACGCCCCAGCTTTCTTCTGTTAAAAGCCGGATTTGTCATTTGTTCAAGAAGATATCCCTCGTGCCCGTGAAGATATACCCCGTCGATTCCTGCAGCATGGGCATCTGCAGAAGCCTGTCCGGCATTTTTTATTATTTTGTTCAGTTTATGTCCTGATAACGGAAGACACGGAATCTGCGGAATATAAAAGCTCGGGTTGATCGATGCAGATACCGGAAATTTCAAAGAATTTACAAGGCACTGCGGGTTGCCGACACGTCCGAGTCCCGGTGTAAGCTGAATAAAAAATTTGGACCCATAAGCATGAACACCTTGCGCCAGATCCCGCCATCCGGTGAAAACCGTCCGGGACCGGTCAATTCTCGGAAAATAACTCAAATTACCAGGTTCAAGAATGGAATTATCAATGCCGAAACTAATCGGAACAAGGCCTGAAGTAATAAGTCCCACGCCGCCTTTGGCACGTTCTATAAAATACTGTATCATTTTGTCATTTGGGCGTCCCGTCTCCTCACACATGCAGATATTGCCCATCGGCGCCATAACAAGTCGATTTTTAACCGTCATCCGGTTAATTTGAATCGGCGAAAACATCTGGTCATAGGGATAAAGCTCCTGACTCATCTCCCCTGACTTAAGCCATTCCCGGTCCGAAAACCAGTCGCCGTATCTATCCATAAGATCTTGAATTTTTGGATCTGTCCTTACCATACTCTCCCCCACTTTCTTCCATTTCCGAGAAGTCCGCATACGTCAAAAAGCACAGAAATTTATAATTGAAGATATAAATAAACAACCCGGATAATCATTACTTATGTATTTTACAGCCGCAAAAATTAGCAGTCAATCAACATCCCGATAATTTCATGCAATACCAGGGGATCCGTTCATTTTTTGTTTTCAGTCAATGACGCGATGCTGGTACCACTTTTTCCCACGGAATCGAGTCATGAATATAATGCTTCTCACGCCCCACTCACTGTACATTGCGACCCATACGCCAATAATACCGAAAGGAAGAACAACTCCAAGAATATATCCAAGAACTACACGGAAGAGCCACATGGAAAGCATCGACAGAATCGATGTGTACTTTGAATCCCCTCCTGCCCGAAGCGCAGCAGGAACAAGGAAGCTCCCCGGCCACAGGAAAATCTGAGTAATCGAATAAGAAAGTACGATCGTAAATATTTGCGGAACAATAGCCTTCGGTGCCCGGAACATAGAAACCAGCGGGTTAAAAAACGGAAGTAAAAGAATACACATGACCGCCATGGAAGCGGAAGAAAGTGCAAAAAACGAGCGGACAACTTTCTTGGCCTGTATGATATCCCGTTTACCCATACACTGTCCGACGACAGTAACAACGGTAAAAGCCAGTGCATTAGCGGGAATTGCAAACAATCCCGCAATGGAAGAGCTAATGGCATTGACAGCCATCGCATACGTGCCAAGACCGACTATAAATGTTTGTGTCAGGATTTTGCCTCCGTTGAAAAACATCTGCTCAGCCGCAAAAGGCAGACCGATAAACATAATTCGCTTAAGCATTGCCCAATCAACGCCGAATAAATCATGCACCTGAAAATTAAGTGTCTTGTTTCTTCTGATCAGATAAAGAATTGCCATAACCGCTGCAAAGTATCGGGCAATATTCATTGATATTACCAATCCGAGCACACCCATATGCAGACCGTTGATGAATACGAAGTTCAGAAGTACATATGTAAGATTCATGGTTATGGAAAGCATTAATGATGACCGCGTTTCTCCAATTCCGCGCAATGCACCGCACACCGCCTCCATAACGGCAATTCCGCAATAGGATATGCAGCTGCCGATCAGGTAGGTTTTCGCATTGGCAAACACCGCTTCTTCAGCATTTCCAAAAAGCAAAAACAGAATCGGCCCGTGAAAGGCAACCAGGAGAAGTGTGATTACAAGCGCAATGGAAAAAACAGCCGACACAGAACCGGCCAAAGCCTTCGGCACCATTTTTTGATTTCCGCGGCCTGTATATTGTGCAACTACGACCGTACCACCGGTTGCAACCGCAATAAAGACATTTATAAGGAAAATATTGACGGAATCTACCATATTTACAGCACTTACCGCTGCAAGTCCGGATGAACTTATCATCGCAGTGTTCACTAAATTCATGCACACAAGAAACGCCTGATCAATCAGGAGAGGCAGAATTATGGAAATAATCTGGCGGTAATCAAGGGTCTCTCCCGAAAAATGTCTGGTAAAAAACCCGTCGGCCCTGTTTTTCCATATGGCTTGATTTGTAGGATTACGTCGTTGTAACATTCATATATTTTATCATGAACCACGAAAATGGCAACGAACTTAAATCTTGTGATTGTAAACAAAAAAACACCGCAGCAAAAAACCGGGGTGTTTTTCCGGAATAATTTCAGTCTTATAGGAGAAATCAAAGTGATATTTACGCGACCGTAATGACACTTACGGGACAGCCTTCAGCGGCTTCAACCGCACTGTCCTGTGCACCCGCAGGAACCGTCTGCGCAATTACTTCCGCTATTCCATCATCCGCCATAACGAAAACTTCCGGGCAGGTATCTGCACATAATCCACATCCGATACATCCGCTTCTGTCAATCGTTGCTTTCATAGTTATTACTTCCTTTCATAATGGGAATACGACAGTCAGAAACATTTTGAACTTGCTTTCGGCGGCAACTGCATGCGGAACTCCCGCCGGCATAACAATCGTTTGACCGTCACTCAAAACATAGACCTCGTCTCCAACTGTAATTCTGGCACTTCCTTCCAGAATTGTGACCATTGCATCTCCCTGTGAAGCGTGGGAGCTTATTTCTTCTCCCTTATCAAAAGCGAAAATCGTAAGACCCACTGCTTTGTTCTGCACCAGCGTCCTGCTTACCACCTGACCGGGCTGGTATGCAACGAGCTCTGCAAGTGTCAGTACCTGACTGATTTCAATATTTTTCAAAAAATGTTCACTCATGTAAATCTCCCTTCGCTCAAACAAACATGCGGTGAAGCATACTTTACGCTTCCGTATTGGCCGGGTCTTGTTTGCTTCTTTTTCTATTGTACAACGAATGTCACACAGAAGCATACAACGCGAAACAATAGGATGATAACATATAGCTATTGTCAAAATTGTGAATCATCAGACAGGAGAACAAATGAAGGGAACAATTGCAGGAAATATCGCAGGACTTCTTCTCATTCTCTCCATACTTCCGCCATGGAGCGTTGGGGTGATGAACATATTTGTCCTTCTTCCCGCCTTCTTAGGACTTTTTCTTCTTATTTTGCCTTTGATACGCAAACTTATCCATCGTTTCGGTGATAAGACAGAGAAGCGGATCATCCGCGTTTTCATATCGATGCTCATCATTTCCGCTGTCTTTGTTACTACGGAGTTAATAGTCATCCAGGCAAACATTCCAACGAGTGATGCACCCGCGAAATCGGTAGTAGTTGTTCTGGGAGCACAGGTCGTAAACAGCCGTCCCACACTTATTCTAGCCGGTCGAATACAAGCAGCGGCAAATTATCTGACGGCTCATCCCGACTCCATGTGCATAGCTTCCGGCGGCCGTGGTGCAGATGAAGACATCAGCGAGGCCAAATGCATCCGCGATACACTGGTCTCTGATTATCACATAGATGCCGGAAGAATCTATATGGATGATTCATCTTTCAACACCAGTCAAAATCTTGAAAATAGCGCCGAAATCATTTTTGCACATAACCTTTCGACAAACGTGCTGCTTGCCACAGACGGTTTTCACATGTTTCGTGCAAAAACACTTGCCGGATGGAAAGGACTGACACCTTACTCGTGCCCGGCTTCCACTGACAGGCGGCTCGTTTTTTACCTCTACATCCGTGAATTATTCGGAATCCCCAAATCGCTTCTTCTGGACAGGTGAAATCATTGGTGTAATATTCCGGTTATTATGAATTATTGATGATTTCTCAGTCTCTCACAACTTAAATGAATTTTAGCAAGCACAAGATGATATAATAAAATCAAGTAATCTTTATACGCGAATCAGATTACTTAAGAATATTAGCAGTGCAGGAGGATCAGATCATGGAATTTTGCTGGATAACCCTTAGTGTCAATGATATGGAAGAATCTCTGCATTTCTATCGTGATCTGCTTGATCTTCCGATCTCAAGACGTTTTACTTCGCATGAAGTTGTTGAAATAGTAATGCTCGGCAGTGAAGACAGCGTAAAAATCGAGTTGATCTGCAACAAAAATGAAAAAAAAGAAAAACGCGCAGAAGGCATTTCTATTGGTTTTGAGGTTGCATCTCTTGCCGATGCCATGTCACAAATGAAAAACAATGGAATTCAGATCACAAAGGGCCCATTTTCTCCGAACCCGAAGATTAACTTTTGTTATGTAAATGATCCCGATGGATTTGAAGTCCAGCTGGTCGAAAACAGCTGACCAACCTGCACGTATGAAAAGGAGTGATAATATGCCTATTCATGCAGCTTTCATCGTCCCACACCCTCCCTTGATTATTCCAAAAATCGGCCGCGGTGAGGAAAAGAAAATCCAAAATACGGTTGATGCCTATGAAAAAATCGGACAGCAAATTGCTGAAATAAAGCCGCAGACCATTATCGTTATCTCACCGCACAGCATTATGTACGGCGACTATATCCATATTTCACCAGGTCCGGGAGGACGCGGTGATATGGCGCGATTCCATGCAGAAGATGTTGAAATTAAAAAGAAATATGATTCATCTTTCATCTTCGCACTTTGTGAAGCTGTAAAAAGAAATGGTATTTCCGCCGGAACAAACGGTGAAAAGGATGCCACTATTGATCATGGCGTATTGGTTCCTCTCTATTTCGTCGAAAAATATTACACGGACTATGAACTTGTACGCATATCCATTTCAGGCTTGTCCCCCCTGGAACATTACCGGTTCGGTCAGTGCATAGCACAGGCAGCTGAACTTCTGAACCGCAGTATCGTCATTATTGCCAGCGGAGACCTTTCCCACAAACTCGGGAAAGGAAGCCCATATGGATTTGCTGAGGAGGGTCCTGTCTTTGACCGGCAGATCACCAAAGCAATGGCGTCCGGCAATTTTATGGATTTTCTTACTTTTGAAGAATCCTTTACCGAAGCTGCTGCAGAGTGCGGTCTTCGATCTTTCATCGAAATGGCCGGAGCTTTGGACGGCCGTAAAGTTTCACCGTCTTTTCTGTCCTATGAAGGGCCTTTCGGCGTCGGGTATGCCGCCTGCGTTTATGAAGTGGACGGACCCGATGAGACCAGGCACTTTGGTGACCGGCTTGAAAACCAGCAGAAGCAGAAAGTACAGACACTCCGCGGTAACGAAGACGTATACGTACAATTGGCACGTGAGTCCCTGGAAACGTACATTAAGACCGGACGGGGACTCGTTCGTCCAGGCGGACTATCCTATGAGCTGCTTCATAAAGAAGCCGGCGTTTTCGTATCCATCAAGAAGAACGGGCAGCTGCGAGGCTGCATCGGTACAATTGCTCCTGTCGAAACCTGTATAGCAGATGAAATCATCAGGAACGCAGTAAGCGCCGGCACACAGGATCCGAGATTTGGAACTGTTACTGAAGACGAACTCCATTCGCTAGTCTACAGTGTTGATGTTTTAAGCGAACCCGAGCCAATCAGCTCAATGGATCAGCTTGATGTCAAACGGTATGGTGTGATTGTTGCAAATGGCATAAGACGCGGTCTTCTCCTGCCCAATCTCGAAGGAGTCGATACGCCAAAGCAGCAGGTCGACATTGCACTGCAGAAGGCCGGGATATCTGCATGCGAGACATATAGTATGGAGCGCTTCGAGGTGGTGCGTCACAAATGAACAGTGTGTCATGCGGCATATGCCCGCATCGATGCAGTCTACAAGAAGGCCAGACCGGTCTATGCCGAGCAAGAAGCAACATGGGCGGGCAAATCCGTTGTGACAACTATGGCCTGGTTACATCATTAGCTTTGGATCCGATCGAAAAAAAACCGCTTCATCGTTTTTTTCCCGGAAGCACAATTCTGTCAGCCGGAAGTTTCGGCTGCAATATGCACTGCCCGTTCTGCCAGAACTTTGAGATCTCAATGGCAGACATAAATACTTCCGCCTATACTTCGATATCCCCTGAAAAATTGATTTCCCAAGCTGTATCAATGAAGTCGAAAAACAATATAGGAGTTGCATTTACTTACAACGAGCCGTTTGTCGGATATGAATATGTCTATGACAGCTCCGTCCTTGCGCATAAAAACGACTTGAAAACAGTTCTGGTCACAAACGGATATGTAAATGAGGAGCCGCTTCTTCGCCTGCTACCCTATATTGATGCGATGAATATTGACCTCAAGACTTTTTCCGGAGACTATTACCGGCGTCTTGGAGGGAATCTGGAGGATGTCAAGCGGACAATCTCACTTTCCTCCCTTGCATGCCATGTCGAAGTCACAACTCTGATTGTCCCCGGTGAAAATGATGCGGATGAAGAAATGCGCAGCCTGTCTGCCTGGCTTGCATCTGTAAGTCCTGATATTCCGCTTCATATATCTCGATTTTTTCCCCGCTATAAGATGCTTGACCTCCCTGCAACAAATACAAAGACAGTTTTTCATCTGGCCAATGTTGCCCGTGAGGCACTGCATTTCGTGTATGAGGGGAATTGCTGAAGGTTGTTTTCCAGTACCTTTATTGAAAATTACATGAATGATAATTACATTGTCTCATAAAAAACCGTCTGACTGAGCGGTTTTCTTGTCTTGTCATGCCGTTCCGGAGAAAGCGGAATACCGGATGCATATCCTAGGAGAAGGATATTCACAGGAATGATGTTCCCGGGCAAATTGAACTCTATTCTTATCATATCCGGATCAAAATAGCAGATCCACAGGCTTCCGATACCAAGCTCCGTTGCCTGCAGCATCATATGATCCGTGACGATGCTGGCATCAATATCAATGGTATTTTTCTTGTCATACGGACGCAGCCACGCTTCATTTTTATCACAGCATACAATGATGGCCATCGGTGCATTAAAAATATTGGCAGCCTTTGCTATTTTGCGCAGACCCTCCTCCGACTGGACAACAACCAGCCTTTGGGGCTGGAAATTCGAACCTGTAGGAGCGACTCTTCCTGCTTCTAGAATTTGCAGAAGCTTTTCTTCCTCAATTTTTTGCGACAAATATTTACGAACAGAATATCTCTTTTTTTCTATATCAAAAACGCTCATTTTTCTCCCCCGAAGCAGATGCGGCTGACTTGTGAGCCGCTGAACTATCAATCTTATGATATCAATGTAACACCTGGTTCGAAAATTGCAACTTCGCATATACAAAGGGGTAAACAACTGTCATTTCTTCTGGTCAAAGTCTTCCATCTGTTTCAGGTAATTGATCTGCGCTGCATTTTTTCCTCTATATTTGACTTCGTCACTCAAAAAATCCCTGCCGCTCTCGAAATGTATCTGATTCTTGAATTTTTCAAATTCTTCTTTGGAAAGCTCGACAAAGCTTTTGCAGTTGGGGCAGGAAATGCAGTATTTCGTCGAATACGGAATTAGAGGAATAAAGAATAACGTAAACCATGTTCGAACAATACACAGCTGCCATATTGACTGTGTATTGCAGTAGTTGCATGTACGTAATCCGACTGTGCCGATAACTTTTCTGGTTATTTTTCCAAAACCCCATATTAGAAACATATATTCCCCTTACATTATTCGATTATTGCAAATTAGTAACTGATCATATTAATTATTATATTAATATACATCAAAATAATAGAAGCTGCCTGATCAATTCTGATACGGCAGCTTCTATTATTGTTTTGGTGCGGATAACAGGACTTGAACCTGCATGCTCTCGCACTGGAACCTAAATCCAGCGTGTCTGCCAATTCCACCATATCCGCATATATGGGACTTAGAAAACAGTATTTATACTACCATTGGAAGCAGGTACTGTTCAAGCCCAAATCAAAAAATCACTCGTCAAGTCTTAGGACACTCATGAAAGCTTCCTGCGGTACTTCGACGCTGCCAACCTGGCGCATGCGTTTCTTACCCTCTTTCTGTTTTTCGAGCAGCTTCTTTTTGCGTGTAATATCGCCGCCGTAGCACTTTGCAATAACATCTTTACGAAATGCTTTGATGGTCTCCCGCGCGATGATTTTGCCGCCGATACAGGCCTGTATCGGGATCTCAAAATTCTGTCTGGGAATATTGTCTTTGAGTTTTTCAGCCATCCGGCGACCGCGGGCATACGCCTTGTCTTTATGGACAATAAAGGAGAGTGCATCAACGACATCTCCATTCAGGAGGATGTCGAGCTTAACCAGATCGGATTTATCATAACCGTCCACGTCATAATCGAGCGATGCATATCCACGCGATCTGGACTTAAGGGCGTCAAAAAAGTCATAGATGATTTCATTGAGCGGCATCCTGTAGTGCACGATGACACGCATTTCGTCCATGTATTCCATGTTGATATACACGCCGCGGCGATCCTGGCAAAGCTCCATAATATTGCCGACATATTCTTTGGGAGTCATGATCGTACACTTGACCATTGGCTCTTCAATCCAGTCAATCTGTGACGGATCCGGCAGATTGGTCGGGTTGTCCATACGGAGCTCTTCGCCTGAAATTGTAAACACTTTATAGACAACAGATGGTGCCGTTGAAATAATATCAAGATTGAATTCGCGTTCGATGCGCTCCTGAATTACCTCATAATGGAGAAGTCCCAAAAATCCGCACCGGAAGCCAAACCCCAGTGCTACCGAAGTCTCCGGTTCAAATGAGAGCGCTGCATCGTTGAGACGCAATTTTTCAAGCGCATCACGAAGATCCGGATATCTGGCCCCGTCAATGGGATACATCCCGCAGTAAACCATCTGCTGGATTCTTTTGTATCCGGGCAGCGGGTTAGGTGTCGGATTAACGGCCGATGTCACAGTATCGCCGGGCGCTGTGTCGCTGACACTTTTGATGGACGCGGCGATGTATCCGACTTCACCGGTCATAAGTTTCTCCGTGGGAACGAATTCTCCCGGATGAAAGATGCCGAGCTCAACTACTGTAAATTCTCTTCCCGTATGCATCAGGCGGATCCTGTCTCCCGTGGCGACTTCCCCTTCCATAATACGGACATGCACAATAACACCTTTGTAGGTATCATATTTGGAATCGAAAATGAGTGCCTTAAGCGGTGCATCTTCTTTTCCGTGCGGGGGCGGAAGATACTTGACAATCCCTTCAAGGACATCATCAATGCCTATGTCATTTTTGGCGGAAATATGCGGCGCATAACTCGCATCAAGACCGATAACATCCTCAATTTCTTTTTGAACCAGTTCAGGCTGAGCGGAAGGAAGGTCAATCTTGTTGATGACAGGAAGGATCTCAAGATTTCCATCGAGGGCAAGATACACATTTGCCAGAGTCTGCGCTTCAATTCCCTGTGCAGCATCGACGACAAGCACAGCACCGTCACATGCCGCAAGGCTTCTGGAGACTTCGTAGTTGAAGTCCACATGACCGGGGGTGTCGATCAGATTGAATAGATAGGTTTCCCCGTCTCTGGCGGTATAGTACATGCGGGTTGCCTGTGCTTTGATCGTGATGCCGCGCTCACGCTCAATATCCATGTTGTCCAGCACCTGCGCCTGCATTTCCCTCAGGGAAAGAACGCCGGTATGCTCAATCATGCGGTCAGCGAGAGTCGATTTACCGTGGTCAATATGAGCAATAATGCAGAAATTTCTAATTCTTTCTTGTCTTTCCATGTGTTGGTTCACGCATCCTGTCTTTGTGAATTAAAGAAGGCCCATATCATCAAACGGATATATTTTCGCAATGACATGTGCCTTAATACGATCAAACGAAATGGGTCCGAGAACCCGGCTGTCAAGACTGGCTCCCCTGTTGTCTCCCATGAAGTAATACTGATCCGGGCCGAGCGTAATGTTGTCATATCCGCTGGCTGCTCCATTGTCGTTAATATTGGTCGGTACATTATCGGCCAGATAGGGTTCATCCAGCAGAACCCCGTTAATATAAACGCTTCCGTCCTTAATAGTAACCGTTTCTCCCGGAAGACCGATAAGCCGCTTTATGATTTTCTCTTTTTTCGTGTATCCCGGGAGTCCGGTCGCGTTGATTGTCATAATGTTTCCGCGCTCCGGAGTTGTGAAATATTTTGAGATCATCTCAACAAAAACAGCATCATTTTCGTGCAGGTTCGGTTCCATGGAAGGTCCGTAAACATCATTTCTCTGTACTACAAAAACTACCAGAAGGATACCGATTACAAGGCCAAGACTGACAAAACGGGCCGTATCCAGAAGAGAGTATAAAAACCCTTTGCCTTTAGGTGCAGGCGGCAATACCTCAGGCGGCTCTGTACGAACACGGCGGATCACTAAACTGGTGAGTTGTTCTTCCGGGTACTGAACAATCCCGGTATCCTCCTCCAAAGGCGGAACTTCAGTAAGACCGGGAGTTTCCTCCTGCCCGGCATCGGATTCCGATGCAGCCGGTTCTGCGGCTTCCATTTCCGCTGCATCCGGTTCCGCTGCCTGCGTTTCCGCTTCAGAATTGTTTATCACAACAGAATCATTCAGTTCTGCAGATACGTCATCTTCCGCTTCTTCGGAATATGTTCCGTCTGAGACTCCACCGGAAATATCACTCATCTTGCGACCCCTCATTCACACAAATTCCAAGCTCGTCAAGCTGGAGGTCTGCAACGGGAGCCGGGGCCTCTGTCATCAGATCTGATGAATTCTGAACCTTCGGAAATGCGATTACTTCGCGGATGCTTTTACTGCCGGTCATCAGCATGACCATTCGGTCAAGCCCGAATGCCAGCCCGCCATGCGGCGGAACTCCGTAACTGAATGCATCCAGAAGGAACCCGAATTGTTCCTGAGCGGCTTCCTCAGAAAAACCAAGAAGTGAGAACATCTTCTTCTGAAGAGTCTGATCATGAATACGTATGCTTCCGCCGCCAAGTTCCGTGCCGTTGAGAATAATATCGTATGCTTTTGCACGGACAATACCCGGATCGGTCTCCAGAAAAGCAAGATCCTCGTCCATAGGACTGGTAAAAGGATGGTGCATAGCAACAAATCGGTTTGCCTCTTCGTTGAATTCCAAAAGCGGAAATTCCGTAACCCAAAGCAGGTTATAGGTGTTCTCGGCGAAAAGCGAAAAGCGCTTGGCTGCTTCGCAGCGCAACGCACCCAATGCACTGAAAACAACGCTGTCCTTATCCGAAACGATGAGAATCAGATCCTGACTGCAGGCGCCTGTGCTTTCTGCAATCTCTGCAATCTGATCCGGTGTCAGAAATTTAAGGAAAGAACCGCGCGGCGGTTCGGACGGCACAAGCCATGCGATTCCCTTAGCCTGATATGTCTTTGCAACTTCGGCAAGAGAGTCGATTTCTTTTCGGGTCATTGTTGCGCCGTCAGGTATGCAGATGGCACGGACACTTCCGCCCTTGCCGAGTGCTTCTTCAAAGACGGGGAATTGAATCCTTCCGGCAATATTGCTAATATTTTTAAGTTCGAGGCCAAAGCGCAGGTCCGGTTTGTCCGATCCGAAGCGTTCCATAGCTTCACGCCAGGTAAGTCTTGGAAGCGGAAGAGATACTTCAACATGCATTACGTCACGGAATACTTTTTCCAAAAAACCTTCCGTGACTGTCATGACATCTTCCATCTCAACAAAAGCCATCTCCAGGTCAATCTGCGTAAACTCCGGCTGACGATCCGCACGCAGGTCTTCATCACGGAAACACTTAGCAATCTGCATATAACGGTCATATCCGGCGAGCATCAGCAGCTGCTTGTAGAGCTGCGGGGACTGCGGAAGCGCAAAGAACGAACCCTGCTTGATACGGCTCGGAACCAGGTAGTCACGGGCCCCTTCGGGAGTACTTTTGCCAAGCATGGGGGTCTCAATATCCAGAAATCCTTCGGAATCAAAATAGTCGCGTGCACACTTCGCAACCTGATGCCGCAGAATAAGATTCCTCTGCATGTCAGGACGGCGCAGGTCAAGATAACGGTATTTCAAACGCAGCGCTTCATTTGCATTCACATTTTCCTCAATGTAAAAAGGAGGTGTCAGCGCTTCGGACAAAATGCGCAGGTTTCCAACGGCAATTTCCAGATCGCCCGTCTTCATGTTCGGATTCGGGGCACTTCTTTTTTGTACGGTACCCTCACAGGCAAGAACAAATTCAGATCTTACCTTTGATGCCTTCGCGATGACATCTTCTGAACTCTCAGGATTTACTACCAGTTGAATTTCGCCGGAGCGGTCGCGCAGCGTCAGGAAGGTTAATCCTCCCAGATCACGATACTTATGGCACCAACCCATTAAAGTAACCTTTTGTCCTACATTTTCAAGCGTGACTTCCGCACACCGCATGGAACGCTTTAATCCATTCATCGACTCAGCCATATTCAAATCCCCTTTATCATATAATGTTATTTTCTATTTTCTTAAATATTATAATTATTTTCGATTTGCACTCTGTTTCCCAGGGATTATTTCCGGATATTGCAGGCAATACCGGCAATATCCGATAGATCGATATCTGTCTGGACTCCATCGCTCATACGCTTGATCCGGGCCTTTTGGGTACTGATCTCATCTGTACCAAGCACCAGAAGATATGGCGCCCCTGTTTTGCCGGCGTATTTCAGCTGCGCTTTGAAGCTTCGTCCAACGAGATCTGTCTCGCAGCCGATTCCTTCCTTTCGCATGGAAAAAGCCAGCTTTTGTGCATATGCAGTACCTTGCGGATCCATCGTAGCAATGTACAGAAGAACATCCGGCGTCTTTGCAACAGCAATCCCCTGGGCTGCGACTTCCATCAGAAATCTCTCCACTCCCATTGCAAAACCTATACCGGGAACAGACTGGCCGCCCATCGTCTCAACGAGTCCGTCATAGCGCCCGCCTCCGCAGATTGTACCCTGTGTGCCGACATGTTCGGAAACAAATTCAAAAACAGTACGTGTATAGTAATCGAGTCCGCGCACGATGCCCGGATCGACCGTATATGCAATTTCCAGAGAATCAAGGCAGGTTTTGAGTCCTGCGAAATGCTCAAGGCAGTCAGGGCAAAGATGGTCAAGAAGCTTAGGGGCGTCCGTGGCAAGACTATGGCAGTAGTCTTCTTTACAGTCCAGCATACGGAGCGGATTCTTCTCGTAACGACCTTTGCAGTCATGGCACATTTTAGTTAGATTGGGGCGATAGTATTCCATCAGAATTTTGTTGTACCCGGTACGACAGGAAGGACAGCCAATGCTGTTAATACAAAGGCGTGTCTGCGACAGTCCCATCCGTGCAAAAAACAGAACCAGGATACTGATAATCTCAGCATCTATAGCAGGTCCTTTTGATCCGAAAGCTTCCAGTCCAAACTGATGAAATTCACGGAATCTGCCTTTCTGCACATTCTCATATCGGAAAGCAGTTACGTTGTAAAACAGCCTCACGGGTGAAGGAAGTGACGTCATTCCATGCTCAATAAAGCTTCTGACAACTCCGGCTGTCCCCTCTGGACGCAGCGTGATGCTTCTTCCGCCTTTATCTTCAAATGTATACATTTCCTTCTGCACAACATCTGTTGTATCACCTACGCTGCGCTGGAACAGTTCGGTATGTTCAAACGTCGGAATACGAATCTCTCCATACCCATATAGTGCACACACCTCTGCAAAAACCTGCTCCGCCTTCTGCCAGCGGTATATGTCATCCGGAAGAATATCTTTGGTGCCCTTAGGGACGCTGTATTTCATGCTGGATCTCCCTGTTATATATATTTATATCGGACGCCGGAATATCTGGAAAATTCCGGCATCAAATTATTATACCTCACATCTGTTCAAGGCGGTAGATGAACATCGAAAGTACCGTAAGACCGGCCGTCTCCGTCCGCAGTATCCTGCGCCCGAGTGTCACAGTCCTTACACCTGCCGCCTGGGCCATACTGATTTCTTTGGGGTCAAATCCGCCCTCCGGTCCTATAAAAAAACTTAAGACAGGTAAATCGGCTTTCCCTTCAGCCAATCCCGCTTCTGCATCCGGCAATTCTGATGCGAATTTATCAAGAACATCTGAAAGCGGACGGCTCTTCTCACCCTCCCATGGCAGAAAAACCAGATCGGATATTTCCGCGGCCTGTTCCAACGCTTTTGCATATGATAATGGCGGCTCAATTACCGGGACCATACCACGGCCGCACTGACGGGCTGCTTCCTCAGCGATTTTCTGCCAACGCGCAATTTTCCTGACGGAATCCTTTGCATCGAGTTTTGCAATGGAGCGGATGCACGAAACCGGAACAATTCTGGAGACACCCAGCTCGACGCCTTTTTGAATGATCAGGTCCATCTTATCGCCTTTTACGAGAGCCTGGTACATCACGGCTTCATAAGGCGGTTCCGTGTCATTTTGAACTCTCCCGATCAGTTCCACGGTAACAGCGCTGCGCGTAAGATCTGTAATTCGCCCGGTTATGTCCATATGGGCTCCATCGCACAGGCTAATGTGTTCCCCCATCTGCATACGCAGTACATCCGCCAGATACCTGGCTTCCTCCCCTGCGAAGGTATATGTCTTCTGATCAGCCAATATTATTTTCTCCGTAAAAAGCCTGGTCATTATCTTCACCGCCTGTCGAAAAGCTTTCTCGTTACATTTTATCATCTTCTATTAAAAATCAATTATTTTTCATAATTAGGGGGCAATCTCGTTGCCTATTTATATTATACAGGATAGAATAACTTTATAGGGTAATTGAACTCCGCGTATGCGGCAAGTACTTAGGAGGCATGTATGAAATACGAAATCAAAGGAACACCATTACCTGTAGTAATTTGCAACTTGGACGCGAATGAGACCATGATTACTGAAAGAGGCTCAATGAGTTGGATGACTCCAAACATGAAAATGGAGACAACCAGCAACGGCGGTCTCGGCAAAGCTCTTGGACGCATGTTTGCCGGAGAAGCGCTTTTCCAGAATAAATACACAGCGGAAGGCGGACCCGGCCTAATTGCTTTTGCATCAAGCTTTCCCGGACAGATCCTTCCCATCCAGATCCAGCCGGGCGCAAATATGATCGTGCAGAAATCGGCTTTTCTGGCTTCCCAGGTCGGCGTTGAACTTTCCGTTCATTTCCAGAAGAAATTAGGCGCCGGCTTCTTTGGCGGCGAAGGTTTCATCATGCAGAAGCTGTCCGGAACCGGACTTGCCTTTGTCGAAATAGACGGCTCCGTAGTAGACTACACTCTACAGGCCGGACAGTCCATGCTCATTGACACAGGCTATCTTGCGATGATGGACGAGACGGTCCAGATGAGTGTTGAGTCAGTCAAAGGGGTGAAAAATATGGTATTCGGCGGTGAAGGCATATTCAACACCAAAGTTACCGGCCCCGGCCGTATCTGGATCCAGACAATGCCTATCAGTAATGTTGCCGGAGTAATCAGCCAGTTCATTCCGTCGAAAGGCTGACTGACTTTTATCGATCTGATTTAACAAACCTTTTCCAATAGAAACGCCGCTTCCGGATTCATTCAGAAGCGGCGTTTTTTATGAAATTTGTGTAGTACGGGCAATTATTCCTGAATCCCGGGAATCTTAGGCAGCGTCGCAAAACCGACTTCAAGATCTGCATCTGACGGGATGTAGTCTGTCATTTTTCCGGATACGAAATCCATATACGCCTGCATATCAAAGTAGCCTGTACCTGTCAGGTTGAAGAGAATTGTCTTGGCCGTTCCCTCTTCCCGGCACTTGATTGCTTCATCGATAGCGACTCGAATTGCGTGTGCGGATTCGGGAGCCGGCAGGATAGTCTCATGCTTGGCAAAGAGCTGGGCTGCTTCAAATACTTTAGTCTGTTCGACAGATCTTGCTTCATCAAGGTATCCATCGTGATAAAGCTTCGAGAGAATCGGCGACATACCATGATAGCGAAGGCCGCCGGCATGATTTGCCGAAGGGATGAAATCAGCGCCGAGAGTGTACATCTTCGCGAGAGGGGTGATGTGTCCGGTATCGCAGAAATCATATGCATACTTTCCTCGTGTCATCGACGGGCAGGAAGCAGGTTCAACTGCAATAAAATAGGGATTTTTAGTACCGTTCAGTTTGTCTCTCATGAAAGCCGCCATGATGCCGCCCATGTTGGATCCGCCGCCGGCACATCCGATAACAATATCAGGATATTCTCCGACCATTTCCATCTGGATTTTGGCTTCCTCTCCGATGATTGACTGATGCAGAAGAACCTGATTGAGAACGGACCCGAGTACATAACGGCATCCGGGCGTTGTTACAGCCAGTTCAATTGCTTCAGAGATTGCGCAGCCAAGGCTTCCGCCTGTACCGGGATGTTCAGCGAGAATTTTGCGTCCGATCTGCGTTGTTTCAGATGGAGAAGGAATCAGATTGGCACCGAATGTCTCTATGACCGCCTTACGGTAAGGCTTTTGTTCGGAACTGACCTTAACCATAAATACGGTAAGAGGCATATCATAATGGGCACATGCCATGGCAAGTGCGGTTCCCCACTGTCCAGCACCCGTCTCTGTCGTTAGAGATGTCAGTCCCTGCTTCTTGGCATAATAGACTTGTGCCGCCGCGGAATTAAGCTTGTGGCTTCCTGATGTGTTGTTGCCTTCAAATTTGTAATAAATTTTAGCAGGTGTATCAAGGGCCTTTTCAAGTTCATAGGCACGGATCAACGGTGCCGGACGGAAAATTTTATAGAAATTTTGGATTTCTTCCGGAATGTCAATAAAACGGGTTGTCTCGTCGCATTCCTGTTTGGCGAGTTCAGTGCAGAAAACCGGAAGAAGGTCCTCGAGTACTACCGGCTTCATCGTGCCCGGATTGATATAAGGATCATGCTGTTCCTTCATATCCGCACGTATGTTGTACCACTGGGTCGGCATCTGATCCTCCGTCAAAAAAATGCGTTTTGGAATCTTTCTGGACATTTTCTGCTCCTTTCTGTGCCGTGACGCTTGCATCACCTGTGCACACCCCTAAGGGAAAATAAATATTCCGGACAAATAAAAAACTCCCGCCCCTTAATAAAAAGGGACAAGAGCAAAATTGCGCCTGCGGTACCACCCAAATTGACTGCATCCAAATAGAATGCCGTCCACTCGATTCATGCACTTTATGCATGCTTCCCTGGTAACGGGTGAAGTCCCCGTCAACGCCTACACCGTTCTGCTGATCGAATCAAATTCCCTGAAGCAGAACTTTCGGGTTGCCCTCTCAGGCCCATTCACTTCCTAAGTCTGTACCGCGCTTCCACCCTTCGCGACTCTCTATTACCAGACGGACAAAAAGCTACTCTTCCTGATCAACGGTGTCAAATATTTAATATTAAATCGTAGTATGCACCAGCCGATTTCGCTTGTCAAGTATGATATAATTTTTCAAAAAAGGACGTTTGCGCAGCCATGACAAAATACAGTCAAATTGCAGATGCTCTTCTTGCGTGGTTTGAATTGAACCGCCGTGATCTTCCCTGGCGGGAAGACCGTACCGCCTATGGTACGTGGGTGTCTGAGATAATGCTTCAGCAGACCCGCGTTACCGCCGTGATTCCCTATTTCAAGAGGTTTCTCACTCTCTTTCCGAACATTCCTGCGCTTGCCGTATCTCCTCAGGCGGATGTCTATAAAGCATGGGAAGGCCTCGGCTATTATTCGCGTGCTGCCAACCTGCAAAAGGGAGCGAAGTATTGTTCGGATCATTTTGAAGGACGTCTGCCGAATGATTACCAGCAGCTTCTATCCATTCCCGGCATAGGTCCATATACGGCAGGAGCGATTGCTTCGCTCGCTTTCGGGCTTCCTGAACCTGCCGTTGACGGGAATGTTATACGGGTTTTTTCCAGGCTGTTCGCTCTGCGGATCTTCCCGCAGGATATAAAGGCAAAAATCGAAGTCAGCACACTTGTAAAAGATAGTTTTCCGGAAGACCGGGCCGGTGACTTTAATGAGGCTGTCATGGATTTAGGTGCGGCTGTCTGTATTCCCGGAAACCCATCCTGCGATATCTGTCCGGTCTCTATCTTCTGCGCAGCGTTCATGCTTGGCATCCAGAAAGAATTGCCCTTAAGAAAGCCTAAAAAGGAACTCCCGGTCATTACCTATACAATTGTTGTCATGAGGAAAGGTCAGCAGCTTTTCATCCGGCAGCGCCCGGATACCGGGCTTCTTGCAAATTTATTTGAGTTTCCTTCATACCCAGAGCTCCTGAATCCGGATGAGCTGCAGGCGCATCTTTGCCGCGATTACGGAATACTCCCTGTTCAAATCCATTCCATCCTTCCCCTTGGCGCGGCTTCCCATACATTTTCACACCTGAAGTGGAAAATGGAAGGGTATCTTGTCGACATTTCGGAAAACGGAAAGGTCTCCATACCGCTTCGTGTCTCAGAGAAGCAGTCTCAGGGAGACTATTATTCCATTCCTATGGCAAAAACCCTGGCTTTTGCATCAGCTATCAGGGCATATACATCTATCGTTCTTTAGGCGCGTTCATACAGATATGCATGCCAGTCGCCTTTTTGATTGGAACCAGCGAGCTTGAGGCCTGCATCAGAGCAGGCTTTTGTTACCCGCTCTGTCTTCGTATCAATAATACCGCTGATCAAAAACCGGCCTTCAGGGGCAAGATAGCCCAATATATCAGGGGTAAGGGATACGATGACATCTGCTATTATATTGGCGATAATAAGACTGTAGTCTTTTCTTGCGGCATCCTTGAGCTCTCCGGTGTGACAGTCGACATCCGCCTTGTTAAGGCCGTAGTTTTCCTGTGCGACATCAACAGCCAGACGGTCAATATCAATCGCCTCAACAGACGCGGCACCGAGCATACTTGCAATGATGGAAAGAATCCCCGAACCGCAGCCAAGATCGAGAACTACATCTTCCGGCCGGATAATACGGTCAATGATTTCGGCGCACATTGCAGTAGTTTCATGTGTACCTGTCCCGAAGGCAGATCCCGGATCGAGAGACACGACTACTTCATTCTCTTTGGGTTCATAGGTCTCCCACGACGGGCAGATCACCACACGCGGAGAAATTGACATGACCTCATAATACTGTTTCCAGCTGTTTGCCCAATCCTCATCTGCTACATAGCGATGATTCGTGAGGCCTTTTCCTACTGGAAGGAACTCGCTGATTTCTTTTATGCGGGTCGAAACAATGTCCAATACCTCTTCAAGCGTGTGTACGCCGGTTGCGATCTGACCATAAATATTACCGACCCCTGTAGGGTTGTCATATTCCTCTTCTTTGGCCCCCAGACGGATTCCATCCGAAAATTCAGCAAAATAAGCGCGGATGTTAACGTCCTCACCTAACGAGTTAACAAAGCTGTCATCCGCAAAAGATAACGAGTCGGGCGCAGACAGCATATTTTTCATTTCAAACGGATCACAAATGGCTATCCCGTCTGCCCCCAGCTGTGCAAGCATTTCGCAGACAGCGTCCGAAGCATCCTGGGTTGTCTCGATGGTAACCTCAATCCAACGCATACTATTTACCGAATATATCTTTCACTTTTTTGAAGAAACTCGCGCGTTTTTGATAATTCCGCTCGGAAAGCGTCGTGTCAAATTGGCGAAGCTGTTCTTTTTGGACATCAGTCAGGTGTAACGGTACTTCGAGTACGAAACGGCATGTATGGTCGCCTCTGGTGTTGGGGCGATTTTTGAAAGGAATGCCTCTGCCGCGGATCGTATACGTATCAAAAGGCTGTGTTCCCTCCTTGATATGCGTCATGACATTGCCGTCAATGGCAGGAAGCTCAATATCAGCTCCGAGTGTTGCCTGCGCATAGGTAATCGGCACATCGCAGAACGTGTTGTTATCCCTTCGTTCGAATACCGGGTGCGTGTTTACTTTGAACTGGATATAGAGGTCACCATAGGGTCCGCCGCGCAAGCCGGGCTCACCCTCACCTTTTATCGGCATCATGTCGCCTGTATTTACACCGGCAGGAATATGGATCGTAAGATCCTTTTTCTTGATTCTCCGGCCTCTTCCATTACATGCAGTACAGGGAGTACGGATAATTGTGCCTTTTCCTCCGCAGGACGGACAATCCCTTGAGACCATTGTCATTCCAAACAGGGTCTGCGTCTGCTGCTGGATCCGTCCGGCACCCTTACAGGTCGGGCAGGTCTCAGGTGAGGTCCCGTGAGCCGCTCCCGAACCGGAGCACACATCACAGTTGTCCTCTTTACTGATACTGATTGTTTTATCCACGCCGAAAGCGGCTTCCATAAATTCGAGGCTCAGTCCGTACTTTAAGTTCGCACCCTGCTCAGGCCCGGTACGTCGTCGTCCTCCCCCACCAAAAGCACCGCCGAATATAGATCCAAAAAGATCACCCAAATCGATATCTGCTCCTGAAAAGCCGGCACCTGAAAAGCCCTGTCCGTCCATGCCCTGATGCCCGAACTGGTCGTACTGTCGGCGCTTATCACTATCGGTAAGAACGGCATATGCTTCGTTAGCCTCTTTGAATTTGGCCTCCGCAGACTTGTCATTCGGATTCAGATCCGGATGATATTGCTTTGCAAGCTTTCGGTAAGCCTTTTTAAGTTCGTCATCCGTGGCACCCTTACTTACACCGAGTACCTCATAGTAATCACGTTTCTGCTCTGCCAAGGACTTTTCCTCCTACTGTCTTTTTCATTGTTTTGTAAAGACATAAGGGTATGGACGCAAGTTATGCCTGCATCCATACCCGTCAGATCTGTAAAAAGGTTTAATTAAAAGTCGCCGCCGGCATTTTTAAAGCCGCCGTCTGCGCCCGCTTCCGGACCTGCTCCCTCACCGGAATTCTCATATCCGGCGTAATCCTGGTTCGGGCCGCCTGCGGCCCCCGCTCCTGCACCGGGGTTAGCCTGGGAATAAAGCTTCTCACTCACTTTGTAGAAAGCCTGCTGAACGGCTTCGGTCTCTGTCTTCATAGCCGTGTAGTCATTAGCGGCAATAGCCGCCTTAAGCTTAACAAGGGCTTCTTCAACTGCAGCTTTATCGGCTGCTTCGGCCTTATCGCCAAGTTCTTTCAGGGTCTTCTCTGTCTGGTAAACGGAAGTCTCAGCATGGTTTTTGATTTCGATCTCTTCCCTGCGCTGCTTGTCTTCCGAAGCATGAAGCTCAGCTTCTTTTACAGCGGAATTGATCTGGTCTTCCGTCAAATTGGTTGTGGCGGTAATCGTGATCTTCTGCTCACGGCCGGTTCCCATGTCTTTTGCGGTGACATGGACGATACCATTCGCATCAATATCGAAAGTGACTTCGATCTGAGGGACGCCGCGGGGTGCCGGTGCAATTCCGTCAAGAATAAAGTTGCCGAGGGACTTGTTGTAGGAAGCCATTTCGCGCTCACCCTGCAGAACATGGACATCAACCTGTGTCTGTCCGTCAGAAGCGGTGGAATATACCTGGCTCTTCTTTGTCGGAATCGTTGTATTTCTCTCGATCATCTTCGTGAAGATGCCGCCCTGTGTCTCAATTCCCAGGGAAAGGGGAGTTACATCAAGAAGAAGAAGTCCCTTAACATCCCCGGTAAGGACGGCTGCCTGGATGGCGGCGCCTACTGCAACGCACTCATCCGGGTTGATGCCCTTGAAAGGATCCTTGCCGAAATATTTCTTGACAGCATCCTGGACAGCGGGGGTACGAGAGGATCCGCCAACCAGAAGTATCTTCTGAATATCGTTGGGTGTCATACCTGCATCAGACATGGCGCGCTTTAAAGGCTCCATTGTCTTTTCAACAAGCTCATGTGTCAGCTCATCAAATTTTGCACGTGTCAGAGTAATATCCATATGTTTCGGGCCGTTCGCATCAGCTGTTATATAGGCCAGATTGATGTTGGAGGTAGCGACGCCGGAAAGCTCAATTTTAGCTTTTTCAGCAGCTTCACGGAGACGCTGCATAGCCATACGGTCACCGCGAAGATCGACTCCCTGATCCTTCTTGAATGAATCTACAAGATAATCAACGATCTTATTGTCGAAATCATCACCGCCGAGACGGTTGTTGCCGGCCGTTGCAAGAACTTCAAATACACCGTCGCCGATCTCAAGAATGGAGACGTCAAAAGTACCGCCGCCAAGATCGAATACAAGGATCTTCTGGTCGTTCTCTTTATCAAGGCCGTAGGCAAGTGCTGCAGCCGTAGGCTCGTTGATGATACGCAGAACATCAAGGCCTGCAATTCTTCCGGCATCTTTGGTAGCCTGTCTTTGTGCGTCGGAGAAATATGCGGGAACCGTGATAACAGCCTGTAAAACAGGCTGTCCAAGGTAAGCTTCCGCGTCACTCTTGAGCTTTGCAAGAATCATGGCCGAAATCTCTTGGGGTGAGTATTGTTTATCATCAATGCTTACTTTGTAGCTAGTACCCATCTCGCGCTTGATCGACTGTACAGTACGATCCGGATTGGTTACCGCCTGGCGTTTTGCGACCTGCCCGATAAGGCGCTCACCTGTTTTTGAAAATGCTACGACAGAAGGTGTCGTACGGTTGCCTTCGGGATTCGGAATAACGACGACTTCGCCGCCTTCCATAACTGCAACACATGAGTTTGTTGTTCCAAGGTCAATACCAATTACTTTAGCCATTTTTTTATCCTCCGCTTGCGTTTTTATTACGCTCTTTTTTCCATGATCTGATCAACAATTCCGTATACAGTTGCTTCTTCAGCACTCATCCAGTTATCACGGTCAGTATCTATTGTTACCTTTTCGATCGGCTGCCCGGTCTTTTCAGAGAGTATCCTGTTCAGGCGGTCCTTTGTTCTCTGAATGTGCTGCGCTGCAATCTGGATGTCTGTCGTCTGTCCCTGTGCCCCGCCTGAAGGCTGATGTATCATAACTTCGGCATTGGGAAGAATATATCTTTTTCCCTTTGTACCGGCCGCAAGGAGGAATGCTCCCATTGATGCCGCCATGCCCATGCAGATTGTCTGTACATCCGGCTTAATATGCTGCATCGTGTCAAAAATCATAAGTCCGTCCGATACCGATCCTCCCGGGCTGTTGATGTAGAACTGGATGTCTTTTTCGGGATCTTCAGCCTCAAGAAAAAGAAGCTGCGCGGTAATGAGGCTTGCGGTGACATAGGTGACCTCTTCCGACAAAATGACAATGCGCTCCTTCAAAAGGCGCGAATATATATCATAAACCCGCTCACCACGATTGGTCGATTCAATAACGGTCGGCACGAGAGTTGATTTGGGAATTTTGTTGTCCATAGTTTTTCTCCTTATATTTATATCGAATTGTTAATTTGCGACTTGTACAAGTGTATGTCGGATAACACGGTCGCCCTTCTTATATCCTTTGAGAAAAACCTGTGCGATGCACTGTTCACCCAATGAATCATCTTCTATATGTGTAACGGCAGCGTGAAGGTTTGGGTCAAATGAGGAACCGATTTCGCTGGGAATCTCTTCCACGCCCAACTTAGTAAGAACTTCACCGGCCTGTTTACAAATCATCAGCATACCTTCTGACAATTTGTCTGCATTCCCGTCTTCTGTCTTTTCTGCAAAACTCAAAGCACGTTCTACATTATCAACAACCAGAAGCCACTCTTTAGTGACATCAGCAACCGCATCCGTGTAGAGCCCTTCCCGTTCTTTCTGTGTGCGGCGTCTGAAATTATCATATTCGGCCAATATTCTCATGTATCTGTCCTTAACATCGGAAAGTTCCTGATCGACGGCACGTGCATCTTCATTAGCTTGTTTTTCGACTTGCCCGTTTGAATCATCCTTAGGCTGCTCTTCTACTTCCGGTAAGTTGTCGGTACCTTTTAACGAAGCGGTATCACTTGGATCTTTTCCCTGGCCTTCTGCAGCCTTGTGCGCAGTGCCGGTCTTTTTGCCGTGAATATCCTCTGTATCTTCCTTTACTGACCTTTTCATTTATTCCATTCCTCCATTTATATCTTTCAGTTTTCTCATTTGCTGATTTATGGTGTTGCGGACAAAACTGATCTGCGAAATCACTTTTGAATAATCCATACGTTTCGGACCGATTACTCCGATGTTGCCTGCAATCTTATCTCCAACATTATAGGTGGTTGTGATAAAACTGCACTCGTGAAGTCCCTCCAGCTGAATCTCCTGTCCGATCCGAATCATATAAGACGGGGTGATACTGTTATCGGTAACTTCATTAAGATACCCGGCAATAATACCATCCTTCGACAGAGTGTCAAATAATCCCCGTGCACTTTTGTTATCATGGAATTCCGGAAAAGAAAGCATATGGTTCGTACCGTCCATATAGACTTCCAGATTGTCAGCCTGCTTTATCGAAGTATAGGCTTCGTAAAGAACCTGATTCAAAAGCAATTCGGGTATATGTGCATCTTTTGCAGCAGTCGTTACCGTCACAAGAGTAATTTCTTCAAGTGATTTTCCGCACAGGCCCGACTCAATCGCATTCGAAATCTCGAAAAGCTGGTCGGCACTCAAATAATCCGGAATACGGGCTATACGGTCCTTCACAACTCCGGCGGAAAGAACAACAACGACAAGTACTTTGCCCGGCTCAATCATCAGCATCTTCAGCTGCGTCAGATAACTTCTGCGAAGCCGCGGAGAAAGAGCAAGCGACATGTAGCCCGTCTGTGCTGCAAGGGCACTTGAAGCTTTGCGCAAAAGACCGGTCAGCTCTTCAAAGCTGTCTGTAATCCTTCTGGAAAACTCCTGTGATTCTTCCGGCGAAAGCGGCTCAACGCGCATGAGGGAATCCACATACTCCCTATACCCCTTGTCCGAGGGAATACGGCCGGCAGAAGTATGGGGCTGCTCCAAATATCCCATTGTCTCCAGATCAGCCATTTCATTGCGGACAGTAGCAGAACTGACATGGAAATCATGCTTGCAAACAAGCGACTTGGATGCGACCGGTTCAGCCGATTCAATATAGTCATCTACAATAGCTTGCAGAATTTGTTTCTTTCTAAAATCAAGCGGCATACCGCGCACCTCCCCGCCATAAAAAAATGAACTGAATTTGATTCACATTCACAGTTAGCACTCTAGTTGATCGAGTGCTAAAATAACTTTATCATGATAGTCAAGGAATGTCAAACGTAAAGCTGAAATATTTTTTTCGTTTGTACAATTTGAAAACACACAGACCTTTCCCATCAGGCAAGGTATACAAAAGTCAAATCAATAATCTGTTTTTACTATATCTATAAAATATATATATACTTCAATTGTCTACAAATTCGCGAAAAACCTCATTTGCATAATCAATTCCCTTTTCGCTCAGAAAATAATGGTCTTTTTCATGCACAATCAGGTCCTTGCTTAAAAGTGTCTGAAGATTGGAGCCGAAGATCTCCTGCATTTTCACATTATACCGTTTCCGGAATTTTTCTGCCGATACGCCTGCCATAATCCGGAACCCCAGAAGCATGAATTCCTTCCGGCTTTCTTTTTCGTCTATTTCTTCACTCTCTGTCACAATTCCGGACAACTCTGCCAGGGGACCTGTCATTGCCTGAATATACGCCGAAAGATCCGTCGTGTTGCCGGTCCTTTTTCCCTGTCTGTATCCAAAGGCGCCGCAGCCGAATCCATAATATGGTTCTGCGCGCCAATATATCATGTTGTGCCTGCTCTCGAACCCCGGTTTTCCGCAGTTGCTGATTTCATAATGGATATAGCCCTCTTCCTTAAGTCGGGAGAGCATCAGGTGATACATGCTGCGTTCAAGTTCAGGCGGCGGAAGCAGCTCTTCATGACTTTCATATTTTTCGAAAAACGGTGTCCCCTCTTCGATAATGAGAGCATAGAAAGATACATGAGGGACCCGGTTCTCCAGAAGAATCGCCAGGGAATCCTCCACATCCGCCAGGGACTGCCCGGCAAGGCCGGTCATCAGGTCGCAGCTGATGTTAGTAAACCCGGCGGCCTGTGCCATATGAATGGCATTTACCGCCTGCCCGGATGTATGAATACGTCCGAGGGATGTAAGAATCGGCTGTGAAAAGCTCTGTACACCGATCGATATACGGTTAATGCCAATTGCACGGTATCCGAGAAAAGCTGCCTGGTTCACCGTCCCTGGATTCACCTCCAGTGTTATTTCAGCCGATTCCTGTATACCGAAATGATTCCGGAGTGCCTGCAGCACATCCTGCAGTTCTTCAGGTGTGAAAAGCGACGGTGTCCCGCCGCCCATATAAATCGTTGCCAATCCGGGATTTGTGCGTGATGCCTCCCGGTTCCCGCAGCCTTGCAAAGGATACAGCGATTCTGCAATTTCCTGCTCATTTCCGGTCAGTTCGATTTCCCGGCACAGCGCTTTGATATATGCTCCCTTTTTATCAAGGCAGCCGGCAAAGGATACGAAATCGCAGTACGGGCATTTTTTCACGCAGAAAGGGAAATGAATATATGCCGATCGTATTTTTGTATTCATTGCTATGCTGTCCACTTTCATTCCCGTCCGCCTTCTATGGCAAACTCCAGGGTTACATAGGTCAATTCCCGGGAAAACCGAATAAAGCTCGGGGAAATGTTTCTTTTGGGGTCCATGCAGCGGGAAATATTCTGGGCCCATTCCTGTTTGAACTGCCCGATTGCCGGATAACCGACCCGGATCAGCCCGGCGGCTTTTTCCCGGAGAAGCACCTCGCAAAGAACCTCCCAGGTTCCGCATACGCTGTCCTGGACATATTCCCTGTAGACAGTCATATCCGCATCCGGATACGCCTCCAGAAGAGCCTGCTCGTCTGCCATAAGCCATGCCTCAGTCTCTTCTACACAGATACCGATCACATAGGGAAACGACGGTGCAAATTTCCTGCACATGGAATGCAGAAGTGACTGAACAGCATCAGGGGAAAGAGTGTCCGAATCCATTATCACAATAAGGATAAACTCAGTGCCGGCAAATACATGATCGTAAGCGCGAAGCTTTGCAGGAAGCAGATCCAGAAGGCCGGATGCATTCTTCACGGGACGCTGATACCAGTTGTCGGGACTTTCTCCTTTTCCGCGGTGCGGACGTATAGAAATCGTAAAAGAAGGTACCACGGCGGAAAGCAAACGCTTCATCAGCGTTTCAACGACAATTCCGCCTGAACGATCTTCCGTAAGTACCTCAAAATGCATATATTCCTCATACCACCCGTTCTTTTTAATCAAAATGTCCGGAATACCAGATCGCACCCATTCCGACGCCCTGCTTGTACAATTCTGCGACAATCGGATTGGCCCCGGCACATTCTATGTTAACAAGATTACAGGAATTCTCTTCTTCCCTCTTGAAAATCCACACCTCGTTCGGCGCCATCGATTCGAGTATATATGGATTATGCGTTGTAAAAATAATCTGCGAAAGCGGATGCCTTACCGAATAATGCCGGAATTCCGAGGCTAAAAGATCGACAATATCGTGATAAAGTCCCATATCGGGAGTCTCTATGCAAATCAGCGGGCGCGGCATTGGATCCTCCATAAGAAGCAGATAAAGGAAAAGTTTATCAGGACTCTTGCGAAAGGAGTCCGGGAGCTTGCCGCTGACTTTTTTGAGTTCGGGAACTATTTCCGATATCTTATCCATGATTGAGTTGTACAGGGATGGGTTTTCAACACTGAGGTAATCAAGTACATTCTGTACATTTGAACCGCTGCCGTTTAAGTGTTTGTGTCCTCCGGGCGCAACAGGGGACTTTATCCCGTTTTTTTCTGTAGAAAAATTACAGAAAAACCAGTGGGATATCTCCTGGTATATTGCCGTTAAAACAGGGAATGACACGATGGCACCATACGAATGAAGTGCAGCGATTTTTTTATCCGATACACCTGCAGGAATCAGTACCTCCCCCGAAAGCACCTTCCCGTTACCGTCTGAAAGATCCAGGCATACTGTCTGATTCCATAATCCGTCGTCCTGTCTTTTGCAGAGGATAATTTTTTCAGCAAAATAGTATGGGCGTCCATGCATATCGCTTTTAAGCTCAATATGATAAGAAATATACCTCTCAGCCAAAATATCTTTGACAGGCTTTCCATTTGCTGTCAAAAACAGAAAATCAAAGATCATCGGTTGATCGGGTATGGTAAGGATCTTCAAAAATCCCTGCCTTCCGTGCTGCGTAGCAGCTATCGAACAGCCCATAGTCGTACAGTCCGACACAAAAGAAAGGGCATCAAAAAAAGTGCTCTTTCCTGATGAATTTTTGCCGATCAGTGCAAGGAGATTGGAAAATGGGATGACGGGTGATATTCCTGCAGACACAGAAAGTACGGACTCCACATCAGCAGAAAAAAGATCTTCCAGGACAATCCCGGCTTTGTCATCATTAAAAACACAGAAATTCTGAATGCGGATTCCCAGCAGCATACAAGTTCACCTCCGGTGAAAACAAATTGCTATTTGAGCTCCTTTTTGTTCTTCTGAACCTTTACAAGAACTTCCGTTAATTGATTCTCAACTTCCGTCAGGCGTGCCCTTGCATAATCGGTTGAAGCAACACGCATCTGCCAGGCTGCCTGATTGGCCTGTTCAATTGTAACCTGAGCCATTTCCCGGGCGCGAAGTGTTATCTCATGCTCATTAATCATAATGGCTGATCTCTGTTCCGTCTCCCGCAGGATGCTTTCCGCTTTTTGTCTGGCGCTGGCAACTACCTGACGGTTTTGTTCAAGAAGCCATCTGGCCTGATGTATTTCTTCCGGAAGATTCTCCCTGATCTGTGTAACCCAATAGAGAACATCCTCCCTGTCTACGATGCAGTTATCGGAGAATGGTATTCCCTTGGCCTGACGTACTGTCTGCGTCAACTGATCCAGCAGTTCAATCAGGTCCGTCTCGTTTGACTTGCCCTGTCGAATACTCTCATGCATGCTCGGTTCCTCCATCAATCCCGCTTATTCCTTTCCACGATCCGTGTCTTCACATATTCGGAAATCACCGGGGAAACCATTCCTGAAATGTCTCCGCCGTAATAAGCAACTTCTTTAATAATCGAGGAACTTGTATAAGCAAGATCTGCCCTGCAAGGAAGAAGAATCGCTTCAAATCCAGAAAGCAGCAGGCGGTTTGCAGTCGCCATTTCAGCTTCATTCCGGAAATCCGATTCACTTCGCAATCCTCTGACCACCGCGCACGCACCTGTTTCACGAAACAGGTCGACCAAAAGGCTATCATATGAAATAACCTCAACCCCTGTCATATCCCGCAGACATAGGTTCGCCATCTCAACTCTCTCACTAACCGTAAAGAGTGGACTTTTGCTCCGGTTCAGCATGACAGCAACAAGCAGACGGTCGCATAACTTCGCTGCCCGTCTGGCAATATCGATGTGACCCAACGAAAACGGGTCAAAGCTGCCGGGAAAAATTATGGTTCTCATGTATTCAGAATACCTCCAGAATAACATATATCTGTAGTATAAAATGTTAGCATGGTCGAGCCATACTTACAACGCCTGTACAATGTCAAATTCATTACATTTTCTGATGGCAAATCCGCGGCTGCGTGTTCGACAATAAAGAGGCCTTCCGGCTTGAGCAAGTGATATGCGCATATTTCTGCAGCCGCCTTCCTGCAGAAAGTAATTGCCGACGCGTATGGGGGATCCATAAAAATGATATCGAAGGTCTCGTTTTTTTCGCCGAGTTCTTTAAGCACCCTGAAAACATCTTTTTTTGAAAAGCTTATTTGCTGCGTCAGTTTTGTTTTTGTCAGATTGGCACAAATCGCAGCAGCGCTTGCACTATTTTCATCTACAAGAATTGCCCTTTTCGCCCCCCGGCTGACAGCCTCAATACCCATCTGACCGCTTCCTGCAAATAAATCGAGAAACCCGGCGTCCGGCAGACGTATCTGAAGTATGGAAAACAGCGCCTCCTTGACCTTATCCGCAGTCGGACGGGTCTTTTCTCCTTTGGGGGCCAAAAGTGGAATCCCGCCGCATTTTCCTGCAATCACTCGAGGCATCGTTTACTCCTTACTGTTCGTACTATAGGGAAGGATGGTTGATTTCACTGCCGAATCTCTGTAAAAAAGCGGGCATCAGGACTTTGGAAGAAGGCGTCTCAAGATTTGGATCCGTCTGGAAAATTTTGTCGAGCGCAAGGCCTACCCGGACAAGCACATCCGTATCCCGATATAAGTTGGCAATTCGAAGCTCCGGAATACCATGCTGCCTTGTACCGAAAAAATCTCCCGGTCCGCGAAGTTCAAGATCCTTTTCTGCAATGGCAAAGCCATCTGTTGTTGCGCATAGAGTCATTAGTCTTTTCTGTGCCAGTTCCTCTATTTTATCACTTTTTAAAATGCACACAGACCGGTAAGGTCCGCGTCCGATACGGCCGCGGAGCTGATGCAGCTGCGAGAGTCCGAAACGATCGGCATTTTCAATAATCATCAGGGAAGCGTTCGGGTTATCCACCCCCACCTCTACAACTGTTGTTGAAACGAGAACCTGTATCTCCCCTGACACAAAGCGCTCCATGACATCTTCTTTTTGAGACGGCTTCAATCCGCCGTGCAGCAATCCGACAGTATAATCCGGGAATATGTCCTGCGCCAGATGATTGTAAAGTTCAACTGCGGACATAAGTCCGTTTTCCTCGATTGGCCCTATAGTCTCCTCATCCTGCATTTCAATAACCGGGCATACATAGTAAACCTGTCTTCCCTGCTCCACCTGCCGGGATACAATTCCATGTACCCGCTCCTCGTCCGGGGAGGATGCCGTATATGTCTCTATCGGCACTCGTCCGGAAGGAATCTGATGAATGACGGAAATGTCCAGGTCACCATACAGGATAAGTGCGAGCGTCCTGGGAATCGGCGTAGCTGACATAACCAATGTATGCGGCTCTGTATTTTCTTTGGCCATGAAGCTTGCCCTCTGCCTCACACCGAAACGATGCTGTTCATCGGTAATTGTCATCGCAAGGCAGGCATACTCAATCTTCTCAGAGAGCACAGCATGCGTTCCGACAAGGACCAAAAGTTCTCCGGACGCGAGATCTGCCCGGATACGTTTCTTTTCAACGGCCGGCGTACTGCCCAGAAGCAGTGCGATGGAAACACCCGTATCTGACAGAAAGCGGGAAAGCGTCTGAAAATGCTGCCTCGCAAGTATGGATGTCGGCGCCATGAATACACTCTGTCTGTCGCATAGGGCGCAGGCAAGAATTGAGACGGCTGCTATAGCTGTCTTGCCTGACCCGACATCACCCTGCACCAGTCGATTCATTGGAATGTCTTTCTCAAGGTCCGACAAAACATCCCTTACAACGTGTTTTTGATCATCAGTAAGTGTAAACGGCAGCCGACCTACGGCAGCTTTCAAAACTTTCTTATTATCAGGAGAAAGATGGATTTTATATGCCCGCCGGTCTATTCTGCTGCGCATTTTCATCCAGCGAAGTCCGCCCTGAATCAGGAATAGCTCTTCGTATATCAGTCTTTTTCTGGCAATTTCCAGTTCTTCCTCTGAGGAAGGGCGATGGATTTTTTCATATGCAAATCCCGCACTGCAAAGCTTCTCCTCGCGTCGGATATCGGTGGGAAGCGGCTCTTTGATACAGGGAATGGCCGCAGGAAGAACCAACTCGATCAGCGACCGCAGAATCCCTTGTTTCAGGCCCTTTGTGAGAGGATAAAACGGACGGATCAGAAGCTTGTCGTCCGGTTGATCCGGCTCAATTACAGGGTTAGTCACATCAAAATGGCTGCCGTCCCTTCGGATTTTACCCCGAAAGAAGTAAGAACCGCCCTTTTCAAGCTTCTGCAGCAGATATGGCTGATTAAACCAGACGGCACGAATGGTTCCGGAGCCGTCTGAGAGAACGGCACGAAGAATGGACATCTTTCCTTTTCTCTGCAAAGACGGTTTCTGCCGTACAACAGCAATGAATGAGCCGTCCGTTCCATCAGCAAGAGAATCAACCGGAAGGATATTCGACCAGTTTTCATAATCCCTCGGGAAATAGGAAATCAGGTCATAAATAGTATATATATCAAGTTTTTGGAGCAGTGCAAGGCGTCTGGAGGCAACCTGCGGCAATTGCTCAACAGGTGTATCCAAATAATCAGGCAGCTCGTTTACTTTATGCAGGCCGCTAGTCGGAGAACTTTTTTCCGGCATATGTACATACCTCACGAACCGGACAAACCGGGCATTGGGGATTTCTTGCCATGCAGAGTGTTCTTCCATGCTCGACAAACCTATGACCCAGTGTAATCCAATTCTCCTCCGGGATGCAAGCCATAAGGTCTTTTTCAATTTTGAGCGGCGCTTCGCTTTCCGACAGGCCAAGCCGGTTTGCAACCCTTCCGCAATGTGTATCCACCACAATGGCCGGAATATGGTATATCTCTCCCATAATGAGATTTGCTATTTTTCTTCCTACACCGGGAAAAAGTTCGAGCGTTTTTTGATCCGCCGGAAGCTTGTAGTCAAAATCACGGATAAGCATCTGTGAAGAAGCTATGATGGAATGAGCCTTCGCCCTGTATAGCCCGCAGCTTTTGATCTTGCTCTCCAGCACAGTTTCGGTTTCCACTGCAAAAGCATCGGGGTCCGGATATTCGACCAAAAGAGTCTTAGTTACTTCATTCACACGTTTGTCGGTACACTGGGCAGACAGGATCGCACGGACAAACAAGTGAAAAGGAACACCGTCATTATCAAGGGAACATATGGCATCCGGATACAATTTTTCAAGTTCCCTGAGAATAAAACCAACTTTTTCGTTAACCTGCATTCTATTTCCCCGCTTTCTGGATACCCGACAATGTGAACTTGAACCTGGCGCCGCCCAAAATCGGACTGCTGTCCACAAAAATCATTTGTCCGTGTGCCCGTAGAATTTCCTTGCAGATATATAGCCCCAGCCCGGATCCCGGGTTGGCACGTGACTCGTCAATTTTATAAAAGCTTTCAAAAATATGCTTGCGTTTATCCTGCGGAATACCAGGACCTGAATCTTCCACCACCACCGTAACCATATTGTTTCTGTAATGATAGTCAGTGGTGATCGCTATATCGCCGCCTTCAGGCGTAAATTTAATTGCGTTGATAAGCAGATTATAAATAACACGCATGATCTGTTCTTTATCACCGATCGCAACAAGCGCGCCGTTGTCATCCAAAAATGTTTCAAGCTGAACTCCCAGGTTTTTATTGTTCAAAAGATTTTCCAGGCTCGTAAGCGTTGATTTAATCAGGACATTCATATCAAACGGTTCCATCTTCAAGCTGTCTTTACGGCCAAATGAAGATGCTTCCGTCATTGAAGTAGTCAGCGTCTGGATCCTGTCCACCTCTGTTTTTACAATTTGAAGATAGTGTTCATAACGATCCGGCGGGATTGTGCCGTCGAGCATGGCAGCTATGAATCCCTTAATTGATGTAAGCGGAGTCCTCAGGTCGTGGGCAATACTTGATACAAATACCCTGCGGTCATTTTCCTGTGTTTCCAAGCGCTCTATCATGTGATTAACCGTCACCACCATTTCAGAAAGCTCATCGGTAATCCCAAATTGAACAGGAGAGCGATTCTCTAGTTCAGGGATACGAATTCTGGCTGTCAAATCTCCTTGGGTCACCTTTGAAGCGGCTTCTGACAAAAGGCGAATAGGTCGTATAAGGGAGCGGGACATCATTGTGAACAGAAACAAAGCTATTGCAAAAGAAATGATAACCGGAACTGCAAGACCATTCGAAAGCATTGCCAAGGTTTGCGCCTGAACATCGATTGATTGATGAATTATCAAATATTGTCCGTTTCCGGAAAGAGGATACGCTGCAGTAAGCCAGATATTTTTCGGATCAGAAAATAATTCGTTCTGAGTTCCTGAAATAACACCTCCGCCTGACCGGTCTGTAAGTCCGAGAAGATGTGTTTGCGTCATAAAGAAAGTCGAGCCCTGTTTTTGCAGCTGTTCGGCTGCCTCATTGGGAATATCTGTATAATCGACAATTTCGCCGGTTTTATCAACAATCCACACATATCCGTTATCTGACAGGGCAACCGCCTCAAGATACCTCTTCTCAAGCGAAGCTTTGTCTGCCTGATTCTCAGTATTATCTTCAATTAATGAGTCGTAACCGACAGCGGCACTTTGTGTCGAATAATACAGAAGGCTGGACTTTTCTGAAATTATTGAGGTGGACATGCGTTGGTAATAAACAAAACAGAGCACTGAAAACACAAAAACAGTACTCAAAATAAGCGAAATAATCGTACGGAAATATACCGAACTCATCTTGCTTCTTGTCATATCATCAAAGTTCCCGTTTCACATGGGCTCACGCGGATGTTGCTTCAAATTTATAACCGACGCCCCATACAGTTTTGATATGCCAATTCACATCTCTACTGGCATCTTCAATCTTTTCACGAATTCTCTTCACATGAACATCAACCGTTCTGGATTCCCCATAAAAATCATAGCCCCAGACATTTTCAAGGAGCAGTTCGCGGGTAAAAACGCGGTTTGGGTGGGAAGCCAGAAAAAAGAGAAGTTCCAGTTCCTTGGGCGGCATTTCAACTTCCTGTCCGTCGACTATTACAGCGTATCTGGCTTTGTCGATAACAAGGCCCTTATACTGCACAACCTCACCAGGTTCTTTTGTCTCTGCCGGAAGTATCTGGGTTTCTTCTTTTCTTTCAACACGGCGCAAAATTGCCTTAACTCTTGCAAGCAGTTCTTTGGGTTCAAAAGGTTTTTGGACATAGTCGTCCGCACCCAACTCGAGGCCGACAACCTTATCAAGGGTATCCGTGCGAGCGGTCAGCATAATGATCGGTGTATCTGACACTTTCCGGATTTCCCGGCAAATGTCATATCCGTCTTTTCCTGGCAGCATAAGGTCAAGAACAACAATATCAGGTGAAGAAATCATAAATGTCTCAAAAGCTCTTTCGCCGGTAAGACAACTAATTACAGCAAATCCGTCCTTGTCAAAATAGAGGCGCAAGACCTCAACGATATTTGGATCATCATCAACAACAAGAACTTTTTTCATAGATTCACCTCACGTTTTGTTAAGCATCTCATTTAGCTCTTCAAGGAAAGAATTCACATCCTTGAACTGTCGGTATACCGACGCGAAGCGAACATAAGCGACTTCATCAATTTCCTTAAGCTTCTTCATGACCAATTCACCAATATCCTGAGAAGAGATTTCACGGTTAACGGCGTTCTGAACCTGTCCTTCAACGAACGTTAATAGTCCCATCAACTGTTCATTGGATACAGGCCTCTTTTCACAGGCCTTCAAAAGTCCGTTCAGAAGTTTATCCCGGTTGAATGGTTCCCGGGTGCCGTCTTTCTTAACCACCAGAAGAGGAAGAGTCTCAATCTTCTCATATGTTGTAAAACGCGCACCGCATCCGACGCACTCTCTTCTGCGTCGAATGGCAGCGCCGTCCTCAGCCGGTCGTGAATCAATCACCCTGTCTTCGTCATGTCCGCAAAATGGGCACTTCATATCTTCTCACTCATCCAAATTGTCATTGTCAGTCAGAAACCAGGGAAGGATACGGTTCTTCTTCTCCGGCTGCTTTGGCTCCGGGCCTGCAGCAGCTGCCGGTGCACGTCCGGAACGGGACGGAGCAACATTCGGCTGCGGGCGTCCGCCGCCCTGCTGCGGATAATTGGAAGGTGCAGGTGCATAGGGAGCCTGCTGCTGAGGTGCATAGGGAGCCTGCT
>Ga0209125_1000636_pt1 | contig 42459 bp, 42 predicted proteins | sample BarGraIncub1131A_FD_184503 | JGI IMG/M metagenome (GOLD analysis project Ga0209125, IMG submission 184503) | Arctic peat soil microbial communities from Barrow, Alaska - Barrow Graham LP Incubations 11-31A (SPAdes) (version 2) | ecosystem: Environmental > Terrestrial > Soil > Wetlands > Peat... | reverse complement strand
TTGCATTAAAATTGGGATTTGATAAAGAACATATTGCGTTTCTAAAAACCACCGGATTAATGCATGATATCGGGAAAATTGCTATTGAGGATAATATTTTGAATAAAATCGGTAAACTGTCAGTTGATGAGTATAAAGAAATTAAAAAACATCCGGAAATTGGTTATAGAATCTTATGCTCTGTAAGTGAGTTTTCTGAACTGGCCATCCATGTACTTCAGCACCACGAAAAATGGGATGGATCTGGATATCCTAAGGGATTGAAGGGTGAGGAAATCAGTGTAGATGCGCGGATTGTTGCATTAGCAGATACGTACGATGCAATTACTAGTTATCGAACTTATCGTGATATCCTTACTAAGGATGAAGCAATTGAAGAAATAAAGAGATGTCTAGGAACGCAATTCGATCCTCGATTAGGGAACGAATTTATCGAATTACTCTCTGAGAATACAGATATTTAATTTCGAATGAATTGAATAATTTCAAGACTTCGGTACTTACCGAAGTTTTTTTGTATGTTACCGTTTCCTTGTAATGAGGTGGTACGTTGGCTAAAAGCAAATGGGAATCTGTTCAAGCCAAACTACATCTGATTGAGAAATGGGCTCGCGATGGACTTCGTGAGGATCAGATCGCCAAGAATCTAGGTATTTCAGTGACAACTTTAGAAGTTTATAAGAAATCCTATCCGGAGTTAGTGAAGTCCTTAAAAAAGGGGAAAGAATCCCTGATCACTGAACTCGAAAATGCATTGATCAAAAAAGCATTAGGTTATGACTACGAAGAAAAGAAAGTCTATACCAAGACTGAGAGTGGTCAGTCGGTGACTTATACCGAGATCACGAAAAAACATCAACCTCCAGATACAGGAGCACTGTTCGGACTCTTGAAGAATAAAGACCCGGAACATTACTCTGATAATCCTCAGATGCTGCAACTTAAAAAACAAGAGTTGGAACTTCGAGAACGTCTAGCGAAACAGTGCGACTGGTAATGGCTAAATATCAAGTTTTGTCTGACTTCTATAAAAGTCCTGAATGGATCTCTTTAAGGAAGCAGTTCATGATTCAACGCAGCAGTCCAAATAAAGGACTTGTCTGCGAGCACTGTCATGAATCGATCCTTCGAGACATTGACTGTATCGGACACCATATCAAAGAACTCACACCTCAGAATGTGAACGATGTAAACATAAGTTTAAATCCAAAGAACATTCTGTTAGTACATCATCGTTGTCATAACGCAATTCATGAACGCTTCGGTCAAGCAATGATAAAGCGAGTTTATATCGTCTATGGTGCACCACTGTCAGGCAAGACTAGCTATGTAAGAGCCAGTAAGGGACACAAAGATCTTGTCCTGGATCTAGATGAACTCTATCAAGCAATCACACTACTACCTGCCTATGATAAACCAACAGAGTTGGCAAGCAATGTCTTTCAACTTCGAGATAGTCTCATCGATCAAATCAAAACGCGAACAGGTAAATGGTCGCAAGCTTGGATCATCGGTGGTTATCCACTGCAATCCGAGCGCCAGCGTCTAGCATCAGTATTGGGTGCTGAGTTGATCTATGTCGAAGCAACTGAAGATGAATGTCTGTCTAGATTATTTAATGATACGGATAAACTGCCATTCCAAAAGGAGTGACAGAGATATATCCACGATTGGTTCCTTGCATTTCGGCCGGACTCCCCCCCGGTCGAGATGTGAGGACAATCAACTGGGAACTGGACAAGGGACAACGATTGTGCGCAAACCGAAATTTCGAGATTTCCCCCAAAGTTTTGGGAAAAATCGTGAAAACAAAACAAAATATTAGTGAAGGAAATCTATACATTAGCAGAAGAGCTTGGATCTGGTGTATTGAGGAAATAAATCAGTTCCAACTCCTTTTGTCGGCACCATATCACTCTAGGCCATTATTCTATAAGGGTTTTTAGAAGGTCAAAAGTGCCAGATGTAACAAAAATGCAACGTTTTCTAAAATTTATCTATCAAACGAACAGTAAAAAGGACTAAAAAGATTACTTTTCAGATTTTGGACAGGGTATATAAAGATTTGGTAGAGTGACAAAAAAATTCTACAAGTCAATAGTTGGCAGATAGATAAAGACCAGATCAGCCAAGGTCATAAATAACTCTACGTGGGACACGATTGTAGGAACTAATGTATTCATACTTGGTCATAATAAATGCTCCGCCTGGAGCGAATATGAAGACCGTGGCGAGTTCTGAAAAACCAGGGAAAGTTATTTATATTTCCGAGATTTAATAAGAACAATAAACGATTCAGGCAAAACGAGGATAAAACTTTATTCTGTTTTAGAGCAATTTATGAGTTAGAGCACAATGCAATCTCGGACTGCTTAAAAGAAAAGGCGTAATTGATTAAAAAGGTATTGACAACAACTTGTAAATACAAATAGAATAGAAAAAGATAGAACATGTATATACAACAAAATGAGAAGAGGAAACGTATGCCAGTAGTCCTTGCACGAATTGTTGATCGTCTTGTTCATGGTCAAGTTATTGGTATTTGGATTCGCAGTTATTATGTAAACGTTACCATCATCGATGATGAAATCTCCAAAGACAAGACCCAATTAGATATCTTTGCGATTGCCACACCACCGGGAGTTCAGTTGTTTGCCCAATCTGTTTTAGGTTTTATCGACAAATATAATAAAGGTATTTTTGAGAAATAAAATGTGATGGTCATTTTCAAAGATATGGATGCCCTAACACTAAGCGCAAAGGCGGGTATTAAGTTTCTCATTAGTTTCATCAACATCGAAGGAATGCGGTTTAAAGCTGGCCGGGTCCAAATTACCCAAACTGTTAGCGTTGCTCCGTTTGAAATCGATAATTTTATTTATCTACATGTACTAGGTTATAAGATCGAGTTTTGACAAATGGAAATCTATAATCCAACCAATTTGGTTCCTCATTTAAAATCACATCAAACATCTAAATAAAGTTGAATGAAGATCGTTGTCACACCCTAAGGAGGTCATCATGTTCATTTCTAGTCGACGGATTTATACGGAGCATGGCATTGTAAATGGCGTTTTAGAAGTGCGGGGAAATGAGTTTGGAAAAATCATTCCCAGAGCAGATTTTCAAGGCAAAGTAGATATGGTTTCGGATGATAAGATCGTTATACCTGGATTGATCGACATTCATCTGCATGGATATGGAGGATTCATTGACTATAATAAGCCGTTTACGACTCAGGAACTTGAAGGTTTCTTAAGTGTTTTGGCACTCAACGGAACGACATCATGCAGCCCCAGTCTACAAGAAGATATGTATCCTCTCATCAAAACGTATCAACAAAGTCCACAGGTCGCCAAGCTTTTAGGTTTGACCCTGGAAGGGCGTTTCAGTACAGAGTCTTATACGTTTTTCCGTGAGCAATTTAAAAATGTAAAAGACTTAAGTGTCGATTATCTAAAAGAACTCAATGAAGCCTGTGGGAATAAACTTAGATACGTTATGATCGCACCGGAATTACCAGAGGCCCAAGAAGCCATGCGCTATCTTAGAACCAATGGAATCAAAGTTTCTGCAGGCCATACTTTAATGCCGGCTGAAGACTTCAAAGTCTTCAATCAAGAAGGTTTGATCGATGCCTTGACGCATACCGGAAACAATATGGGACAGATGCATCAACGGAATGTTGGGGTCATGGGCGTTGGATTACTAGATCCAAATGTATATGCTGAAATCATCACTGACTTCATCCATGTCAGCAAAGAAATGCTATCGATCATACTGAAAGTCAAAGGCTATAAAAAGACCATCCTGGTATCTGATTCGATCTATCTCGGTGGATTGAAACCAGGCAAATATTATATCCAAGGTCTAGAAATGACGATTACCGAAGACCATAAAGTCATTGATCCCCAAGGTTGGATCCAAGGCTGTTATTATCCTTTGTTTCCAAATACGCGCAAACTGATCCAAAACGGATTGGCAACACTCGAAGAAGCTATCATTATGGGAGCATTGAATCCAGCTAAATTGCTTGGGATCGATGCGAAGACAGGGTCCATAGCTTCAGGCAAAGCTGCGGACTTCTTGATTCTTGATGATGAACTGAATCTTGAACAGACCTATATTGATGGTAAACCCGTAAAAATGAATTAGTGCTTAGATAAAAACAATTGGTTTGAAATGAAGCATGTTAGTAAGAATAGTATGGGATTATATAGTATAAAAATATTAATAATGGCGTTACTTAGCAGATAAGGACCTACTGTTTTTGAAACCCTTATATCATAAGAAAATTCTGAGTTTTCACGTTTAGATTGGTGAGTGAGATAATGAAATCTTTCGTTTTCTGATGGAATACCATCAACTTTTTTTGATCATCCATCCCGCTGAAGCGTCGGATAAATACATAAAGCGCAAGATATCGGTTGAGGTACTTTGAAGAAACACCCCGGTAATACCGATATAATTCTTTGAAGCCGGAGTGCATGTTGTTTATGGTATTCAGATGAATAACCTCCGTGTATTCATGGTGGTCCGAAACAATCATGCTGGTCAGATGATTCTGTTTGATCAGTTCGTAGTTTGAGAAGAGTCCATCGTTGATCAACATCGATTTCTCTTTGATGGCAGCATCGGAGTGTCATGATAATATAAGAGACCCTAAGTGGGTGTATCATATGCATACACAAGGTGTAGAAGGGTACATTTTCATCCTATCAAGCGCCCAAATTCAGATCTGAATAATTCTTGCTGAAAATAATGTTAAATAAATTTGTATGGTCATTGTGTGGTCACATACAATTAAAACATAGAAAAAACCCGCTGAATCAGCGGGTTTACGTGCTATTGGCGGAGGACATGAGATTCGAACTCACGGAAGCTTGCACTTCGCCACCTTTCCAAGATGGTGCCTTAAACCGCTCGGCCAATCCTCCAACGGCAAGTTCTATTATACATAAACCGAAGTCATTTGTCATTACTTAGATGCTTATTTTTCAGTTTACTTTGAATTTCAGTGATCATTTGCCGAGTGAGAGGATACTTAGAAATACTCATTGCAGCCAAGGAAAAACTGATGATTACACCAAAACTGAGAATCAAACCCAGATATATCTGAGTGCTTTCGGTTTGAACGGTAATATTCGAATTAAATGAGATCAGATCCAGCATAAATCCAATCAGAAACACTGTGATTGCCTGTGATAATTTATAGATGAAAGTCATACTTCCAAAATAGACACCTTCAGTCCGTTCTCCTGATTCTAATTCCTCAACATCGATCGTATCAGCTACCATCGATGCAGGAATAGTGAATAATGCGCCGGTCCCGATTCCTGCCAGTACCGCATAAGGGATGAAGAAAATCAACTGTGAACCGATTTGATTATTGTATATTACCAAAGCAAGGAAATAGAAACCTCCTGCAACCGTCAGCAGTAATGCCAGTAAGACACTTTTTTTCTTATCCAACACTCGAACAATTATGATCCAAAGAGGCTGAGACAAGATGCTGAAGATGAATTGTATTCCAATGATTGCAGAGATTAATGTGTTGGTAAACCCGAATGTATAAGTGAATACATGAATTCCGATGTTATTGATAAAAGCACTGGCGATATTACTGAACATATAAGTGATCGCCACATATTTGAATGCTTTGTTATTGAGCGTACCCATAAAGGATAAGATCATATGCTTGATGCGACTGTCTTGATGTGTCATCAACAAGTGCTCATTGAGTTTCGGTATATATTTTTTGGTCTGTAAATAGCAGACAGCTATCGATATAACGACCAGCACGGAAGTAACAATGGCCATATTTTTGTAAGAATCAGGATTTAACTGTCCGATTGGATAAGCGACAGTCGGTTTAAAGAAGAGATACATTCCGGCTACTGTGCTAAGTCCGACTCCGAGTATGAAGAAGACGGATCGAATGCTTTGTATGCGTGTTCGTTCATGATAATCGTTCGAGAGCTCGGCACCCAAAGCTGTGAAAGGGGTAACCAGAATCGTTATAAATGTTTTATACATCAGGATAAATATCAGCAACAGAATTACTTTCAGTGTCATGTTACTGTTGATCGGGATAAAAAACAATGCCAGAATACTGAGCGGAACGCCAACCATTCCAATCAACAGATACAAGTGCCGACGACCGAATCGGGATGATCGGGTATTGTCAGAAATATAGCCCATGACCGGATCTGTTACGGCATCCCAGATAATGCTGATCCCGATCAGGGTACCTGCGACAGTTCCGGGAATATGAAGAATGACGGTCATAAAAAAGACAAGGTAAGATCCGACGATCTGCATCGACAATCCATTCCCCATATCGCCGATTCCATAAGCGATCTTATCAATTGTTCTTACTTGGTTGATTTTTTGATTCATGAGTTTATTATAATCTATTAAGGGAAGGGAAACCTAATTAATTACAAGAATATAACGAAATTCGAATATAAAATATACAAATAGCAACTAAGATTCAATTCAAATGAAGCTTAAGGCATTGACCTTTTTAGACTTTTAGTTTAATATTAATTTTGCAATGCCCGAGTGGTGAAATCGGTAGACGCAGTGGACTCAAAATCCACCGGTAGAGATACCATGACGGTTCGAGTCCGTCCCCGGGCACCAGACATAAATTAACCCTTTATCTAAAGGGTTTTTTATTGTCATAAAAGTGATAATTGTTTATTACTTACTTTTTCTTTCAATCACTCTTATGTTACTGTTGCCTAGTAAAGTATATTTTAGTTACCGAATACAGAACGTATGCCCAGTCTGTAACAATCTACACAACTGCATATATATAAGAATAATACAGAAACAAAATAATAAAATATTTACAACTCCGGATGAAAGGAGTAATCTTAATTTAGAGGATGTAGGTATGAAAATCAGGAGAAAGAAAGTTAAAATTATTGTGATCTCGATTGTTGCAGTTATTGCTGCCAATTATTTTTTATATCTGTATAATTTTGTGATCACTAATTACCAAAAAGAATTACCGATACTGATGGTATGTGGTAAAGAAGGAAGTTACGGACTCAATTGTATCGGACTCGGATATTCGATTTCTTGCTCAGATTATGACTCTCATAAAGGAGTCCAAATGCCTTTTGGTGGTTTAGTGATTGTTAAGGTTTTCGGTAAAGAAGTTTTCGAATCATTTGGGTGAATAGCTTTTGATTTTACTGAATATAATAAGTTAAATTGTTGAACATTGTTATAAATCATTGTCAATAATAAGCAGAGTAGTCTACTCAATCTGCTTGATATTCATAATTTTGATCATTGCGACATTTATATTTTCATGAGTTTGTAATCAATCTGTTAATATTTTTGTGAATATTGTGAAATTATTTTTTCGCAAGAAATATAATTTCTTTATGACACCTATTGGAATTAGAAATTTATTCTCTAATCAGCGTGTGTTTAGATAATGTTGATAAAATCAACTTCGATCGACAGGTGAGAAAATAAAGAATTTCAAAATCTATACAAATACAAATAAAATTGATTGCTTATTTATCGATAAATGGGGTTCTTACCAAGTTTCACGGGTTCCGGCTCATGCTTATTTCTGAAAAAATAGAAATTAAATAGGTGAAATCAGTATTATTAGATGATAACGCGTTACAAAAAATTGGAAGTTTTTATCGATGCTTTCAGTAATAAGATTTGGCACTAATCTATTTGTTGATAAGTTACGAAATTATCATATTGCACAAATGTAAGCGCTATGATACACTTGAATCAAGTTAATAAGACTGTAATGAAACGGAGAAACAGGCAAGAAAATGACATTGCCTTTTTTATTGTCAATTTGCAGCAAACTAAGGGAGGAATACTATCATTATGAAGAAAATTCGGTCCTTGTTTAAGAATTCAAAACAACTGTTTGTCTTGTCTTTGGTCGTTGTGATTGTAGCCAGTATATTTGCCAACATGATCAATACCTCATTCTATTCTGTAAGTGTCAAGAGAATCAGCTTTACTACCGACAAAGGTGTCTTATCGGGATTACTGTACTTGCCGAAGGGGGCAAGCGCTGATGATCCTAGAGCTACCATCGTCACTACACACGGTTATTTGAATTCTGCTGAAATGCAGGATGCTCCTGCGATCGAATTGTCCAAACGAGGCTATGTCGTTTTAGCGTTGGACATGTATGAACAAGGTCATTCCATGAATAAAATGGACAAGACCAATTCTTCAGCATTCTTCTCATTCTGGCCGACTGCATTATTTGATGCTGTCCAGTATATCTATGATCAACCTTACGTACTCAAAGATTCCAACAAGAATGGAATGATTGCAGTCAGTGGACATTCGATGGGTGCTTTCTCATCGGTTATGGCCGTTGTCATGGATGAGCAACAATTCGCTACCACCGGGATCCGTAAGATCCATGCCAGCTTGGCAGCGGGTGCAGATTATCTGTATACGGGTTATTTAGGAGTGAATGCAGCGGCAGCAAATCTGATGTATGGTCCGCGTGTTAACGGAATCATCGCCGGTCATTTTGATGAATTCTTCTTTGATTCCAAAGCCGAAGCTGCCGGTAAAACAATGGTCTATAAGGATTATGTTCAACAAGTAGATGGAAAAGCATTCTTAGGTAATCCTTCAAGTGCTGTCGCCGGTAAATTCTATACGTTGGCCAACGGTGGGCTACGCATCATCTACACACCATACGAAACACATCCTTGGAATCATTTCTCCATTCAAAGCACCGGAAGTCAGATCGATTTCTATAATAAAGCGTTTGAATCAGCGAATAAGAGTTCTTCCATGGTCATTTCTTCAGGTGCCAATCAAACTTGGTTCTTGAAAGAAATCTTCGAATTCATTGCTTTATTAGCGTTCTTCGTTATGTTTATGCCGTTGGCCAGTATATTATTGACCAAGACCAAAGCTTTCTCCGGCTTAAACAATCCGACAGAAACATTGGTAGCCGGTCCTAAAACAGGTGCTCAAAAAGCTCTGTACTGGCTCATTATCGCCTTCAGTGCCTTCTTCCCGGCATACTTCTTCCCGACCTTGATGGATAAACAAGCAAGTGGCTTAATGATCATCCAACGGGCTGCTGAAGTTGTAATGGTTCTGGCTGTTGTTCTATTGGTTTATACATATGTTAAAGAAAAAGGCAAAAATTACTCCAAGATCGGTGCTGCCGGTTTGGCGTTCTTTGGTGCCCTGTTGATGCGTTACATGTCCACTGAAGCAGGCAAACTGTTTGTTGTAAGTTCTTGGTTCAATGAACCGACCACCAATCAAATCGTTTACTGGGCAATTATGAGTGCCTTGGTTGCGGTCATCATAATCTCACTCGTTCACTTCTTTGATCGCAGTACAAACCCGGCATTCGATTTCAAATCCTATGGTGTTTCAGTTACCTGCAAGCAAGTCATGTTAGCCTTAGGCTTAGCATTGACCTTATTAGCTGTCGGTTATGCCTTGCTGTATACCATCGATTACCTCTTAGTCGTTGACTTTAGATTCTGGTCATGGGCAGTTAAGACATTCGAAGTATCCCATGTCATGTCGGCTCTGCAGTATGCTCCATTCTTCTTGATCTATTTCTTCTTTGTTTCCATCGCTATCAATCTCAATACCAACAATACATACATTAATGGTTGGAAAGGTTATGCTGTTGCGATCTTCATGGTCGTCGGTGGCTTAGTCATTTGGATGGGATTACAATACGGCAATTTGTTTATTAATAAAGTATCGATGTATCCGGGACAATCCCTCAACAGTATTCTGTTGTTTGCGACCATCCCATCCTTGACCGTTGCGACCATTTACGCCAAGCGTCTCTATAAGATGACGGGCAATGTGATGACTGCCGCTTTCTTCAACACAGTTCTGTTTACGCTGATCACAGCTGCCAATACGATCATTTATTCCTTCTTGAAATAAGACAAAGCAGTGTTATCTTAGCAAGCCTGCTTGAGCAGGCTTGCTTTTTGTTAGAGCGACGCTCTAGAACAGGAGACTTTATGGAAGAATATATCTTAGCCCTAGATCAAGGTACAACCAGTTCAAGAGCTATTGTCTTTGATAAACATTCAAACATCATCTCAATCGCGCAAAAAGAATTCACGCAGTATTTTCCTCAACCCGGTTATGTTGAACATGATCCCAATGAGATATGGCTATCTATTTTGGCAGTTATTGCAGGCGTTTTTCAAAATCATTCGGTTCAACCTTCGCAGATCAAAGCCATCGGAATCACCAATCAGCGTGAAACGACCATCGTATGGGATAAGATCACAGGAATTCCTGTCTATAATGCGATCGTGTGGCAATCTCGTCAAAGTGCCTCGATCTGTGATGAGTTTAAAGCGCGAGGTCTTTCCGAAAAAATCAGAAGTAAAACAGGACTCGTCATCGATGCCTATTTTTCGGCTACCAAACTTAAATGGATCTTGGATCAAGTTCCGGGAGCCCGTGAACGAGCTAAAAAAGGTGAACTTTTGTTTGGGACGATCGATACTTGGCTGATTTGGAAACTGACCGGTAATAAAGTCCATGCGACCGATTATTCCAATGCCAGCCGAACCATGATGTACAATATTCATGAGTTAAGTTGGGATAAAGAAATTCTGGAAATCTTGGATATTCCGGTAAACATGTTGCCGAAAGTCATGGATTCTTCCGGACTCTTCGGGAAAACAGCTCCTTATCATTTTTTCAATTATGAAGTACCTATCACGGGAGTAGCCGGAGATCAGCAGGCAGCTCTGTTCGGTCAAGCATGCTTTACGCAAGGAATGGCTAAGAATACATACGGGACCGGCTGTTTCCTTTTAATGAATACAGGTAATAAAGCCATGGTGAGTTCACACGGACTCTTGACGACGATTGCATGGGGTCTGGAAGGCAAGATCACGTATGCTTTGGAAGGAAGTGTCTTTGTAGCAGGAAGTGCCATTCAATGGATTCGCGATGGGTTGGGTCTAATCACAACTGCCTCAGAAAGTGAAAAATCAGCTCAGTCTGTTAAAAGCAGTGAAGGTGTTTATGTTGTTCCTGCTTTTGTCGGGTTAGGTGCACCGTATTGGGATGATAAAGCCAGAGGAGCCATTTTCGGGCTGACGCGCGGCACTACGCGTGATCACTTGATTCGAGCGACGCTGGAATCGATGTGTTATCAAACCAAAGACATTTTAACGGCCATGGAAAAGGATTCCATTACGAAACTGACGACATTACGGGTCGATGGGGGTGCAGTTGCCAATAATTTCTTGATGCAATTTCAAAGTGATCTGCTTCAAACCACCGTCATTCGCAATGACATAAATGAAACAACTGCATTGGGTGCAGCGTATTTAGCTGGCTTAGCTGTTGGTTATTGGATCAATAAAGAAGATGTTGAAGCCAATAATAAAGTCAATCGTATATTCAGCCCTGGTTTGGATGACACTGAAGTTAAAGTTCTTTATGAAGGATGGCTCAAAGCTGTTCAATCAACGTGCACATTTCATAACTGAAAAACCACGTAAGAATCTCAAAGTCGTTGACTGAATTGTGACAGATAACTAAAAAGAGCAAATTTGAGAGCTAACTGCCGATACTGAATCGGAGTTAGCTCTTCTAATTGTTCCCGAAATCTTTCTTCATTTATTATTTGATGTAATCTGAGACAACCTGAATCATTCTTTCTTCAGTCAGATGGTTGAATAAGTAGACGGATTCGGCTGATTCATGATGAAATCTTAAGATAGAGGGAAAATTATCAGGAAGTAGAAAGAATGGACTAATTACAGCGATTTTCACTTATGAAATCAATTCGATCAGAATGATCGGTTTTTTGATTTTACATCCATAATCTAGTATACGATAATCCTACGGTTATTGAAGCAAGTGGACTCAGTCGAGTATAATAAAAGAAACGCAAAGAGAAATGAGGATGAAGCATGAAAAATGTGGTGATCACAGGAAGTACTCGCGGTATTGGACTAGCCATGGCAATCGAGTTTTTGAAAGCGGGATGCAATGTTACAATATCTGGCAGAGGTGAAACACTGTCATCTTCGGTAACGAATGAGTTACGAGATTATCAGGCACAATACATCTTTGTTTCATGTGATGTGAAAGTTAAGTCTGAAATGATTCAACTATGGGAAAAGTCAGCGAATAAATGGAAGATGATCGATATCTGGATCAACAATGCCGGAGTGAACGCACCGAATGCATTTGTATATGATACGGAAGAAAAGTATGTAAGAAATATCATCGATACAAATATCACCGGCATGATTTTCGGGACGCAGATCGCTGTCAAAGAGATGAAACTTCAGGGACATGGAGCCATTTACAGTATGGAAGGACTTGGATCTAATAATATGATCCAAGCCAAAACGATTTTGTATGGCACAACAAAACATGCGCTCACTTATTATATGAAGGGACTTACCAAAGAACTTGAGGTCACCGGTATTATCGCAGGCCGTTTATCACCCGGAATGATGTTGACGGATTTCATCACTAAAACACCTGACGGGGAAGAAGCAGCAATTACCAAAGACAAGGCTTTTAAAAGAATATTCGATATTTTAGCTGATCATCCATCGACAGTGGCTGCTTTTTTCATACCGAAGATGCTGTCAAACACCAAAAACGGTGCCCATATAGTTTGGCTGACAAATACAAAAGCGGCAATACGGTTTATTTCTTCACCGTTCAGAAGCCGCAAACTATTTTGAAAGTTTGGGAGATTCAGATAATAAAAAGGACAATATTGCCGACTTTATCGGGGAATCAACGCAGTTATATCATATGTTTATTTGTTTGGTTATTATGTTAAACTTAAGAAGATTTGCGGAGGTGTAAAATGTATAAAATAATGATCATTGAAGATGACACAGGAATTGCGAAAGCCATAAAGAATTACTTTAATTCATGGGGATACGAAACAGCAGTTGTGTCGGATTTTCGAGAAGTACTTTCGTACTTTATCGAATTTGATCCGCAATTGGTATTGATGGATATTTCATTACCGTTTTTCAATGGATATCATTGGTGTACGGAAATCCGAAAAGTCTCAAAGGTTCCGATCATATTCATTTCTTCTGCTTCAGATACGATGAACATTATCATGGCTATGAATATGGGAGCCGATGATTTTATTGCTAAACCATTTGACTTGAGTCTGCTCAATGCAAAAGTACAAGCCATGTTGCGCAGAACATATGATTTTGCAGGTAAAACATCAATTTTAGAGCATCACGGAGCTATCCTTAATTTGAATGATGCAACGTTGACTTATAAGCGAGATAAAATTGATTTAACGAAAAATGAATTCAAAATTCTGCAACTTTTGTTGGAGCAAAAAGGAAAGACCGCTAGCCGTGAAGAAATAATGACGCATCTTTGGGAAAATGACAGTTATGTTGATGAAAATACTTTGACCGTCAATATTACACGTCTTCGTAAAAAACTCGAAACGATCGGACTTTGCGACCTTATATTGACCAAAAAAGGGATAGGTTATTTGGTGGAATGAATGAATGAAATAAAACTGTTGATGAAATATGTTAAAGATCACCGACTGGTAGTTTTTGTCTACCTATTTTCCTTGTTCATCTTTTCGTTGGTTTTTTCTATGTATGATCTACCTTTGGAGTCAATTGTTTATTCCGGGTTATTGTGTACTTTTTTCGGAATCATTTTTACGGCAATCGACTTTCGCAGATATCGAAAGAAACACTTGATGCTTCAAACTTTATCGTTTCAGAATTCACTTGAAATCGAGTCAATTTCCGATATCAGAAGTTTGATTGAAGAAGATTATCAATGGTTGATCAAAAATCTATATAATGAAAATCAGCGGATACGTAGCGAAAGTGAATGTGCTCAAACCGAATTGATGGATGTTACGACATTATGGGCGCATCAAATAAAAACTCCGATCTCTGCAATGAGGCTTTTGATGCAATCAGGTGAATATGCCGAACATGAAGAATTAAGTTACGAATTGTTTGAAATTGAACAATATGTGGAAATGGTTCTCGGCTATTTCAGAATCAATTCCGATAGTACTGATTTTATTTTAAAGCGTTACGATCTGGATTCTATCGTTCGACAGGCAATACGTAAATATGCGAAAACATTTATCCGGAAAAAAATAATCTTAACTATGGGTAAGATCGAAATGAATCCATTGACCGACGAGAAATGGTTAGTATTTGTACTTGAGCAGATACTGTCCAATGCGCTGAAATATACTAACGAAGGATCAATTTCAATTTTTACAGAAAATAATCAAATATTGGTTATTGAGGATACAGGTATTGGGATTCAAGAGGAAGATCTGCCGCGCGTATTTGAAAAGGGATTTACCGGTTACAACGGACGCAGTGATAAAAAGTCAACTGGGATCGGATTATACTTATGTAAGAAAATCTTGCATAAATTAGGCCACGAAATTTCGATCGAATCCAAAATCGGTTCCGGAACGCAAATACGAATCAACCTTAGTTCGGTAACACTTACTGTAGAATAATAAGTGTTTAAAGTAATCGCAACCTTACAAAACTGTAAGAAATGACGAAGAAATGTAAGCCGATTCGATGGCTCACCATTTCTTCGTTTTGGTATGATAGACACGTAAAGTACAACGGAGGTAAATTATGACAATTCTAGAAGTAATGAATTTAAGGAAGACCTATACAACTCGGTTCGGTTCGAATCAAGTCCAAGCACTGACCAATGTTTCCTTTTCGGTTGAACAAGGGGAATATGTCGCGATCATGGGTGAAAGCGGTTCTGGAAAAACAACGTTGTTGAATATTATCGCAGCGCTTGATAAACCTACCGGTGGTGAAGTGCTTCTCAACGGTCGAAGTATCATCAATATCAAGGAAAAAGAGATATCGGCATTTAGACGCGATAATCTCGGATTTGTATTTCAGGATTTTAATCTTTTGGATACATTTTCGCTGCAGGATAATATCTTTCTTCCATTAGTTCTGGCCAATCAGAATTACGAAACAATGAAGAAAAAACTGGATCTCATTTCCGAAAAATTGGGTATATCCGATATTTTGAAGAAGTATCCATATGAAGTATCCGGGGGTCAAAAACAGCGCGCAGCCGTTGCGAGGGCGTTGATCACGGATCCGAAACTTATCTTGGCGGATGAACCGACAGGGGCGCTGGATTCACATGCGACCGACGGATTACTAAAATTATTCAAAGAAATCAACAATGAAGGACAGACAATCCTGATGGTGACTCATAGTGTCAAAGCGGCAAGTCACGCTAAACGTGTTTTGTTTATTAAAGACGGTGAAGTATTCCATCAACTCTATAAAGCGTCGAAAAGTGATGAAGAAATGTATCAGAAAATATCAGATACATTGACTGTGATTGCCACCGGCGGTGAACGTAATGCGTAGTTTCTTCTTTCCTAAATTAGCAATAACGAATATTAGGAAGAACGCCAGATTCTATTTTCCATACTTATTGACCTGTATTGCGACCATTGCGATGTTTTATGTCATGAGCATGATTTCGGGAAATGACGGAATCGCTAAAATGCCAGGTTCAGAGGCATTGGCGACAATCATGATGTTCGGTACGATCGTTGTTGGGATATTCTCTGTTATATTTTTGCTTTATACCAATAGTTTTTTAATGAAACGCCGAAAAAAAGAACTGGGTCTGTTCAATATACTTGGAATGGGCAAACGTCATATCGCACGAATTCTGTTCAATGAAACTTTAATAACCGGCAGTGCAACCATTATTATCGGTTTGACCTGCGGTGTTGTTTTCTCAAAGCTAATTTTCTTGGTTTTATTTAAGATCATTCGATTCGAAGTTCCGATGGGATTTGCGTTCAGTCAAAGTTCTTTGATCATAACTACCATCTTATTCAGTTCGACATTTTTATTAACCCTTGCCATCAATCTTATTCAGATAAAATTAGCTAATCCGATCGAACTGTTGCACGGAACAAATATCGGTGAACGAGAACCGAAATCTAAATTGTTGCTTACAATCTTTGGATTGATCTTCTTGGGTGCAGGTTATTGGATCGCGTTGGTAACTGAATCTCCTTTAGAAGCGATCTCTTTGTTTTTCGTAGCAGTCATTCTGGTTATTTTAGGTTCTTATTTCTTATTTATATCGGGAAGCATCACTTTATTGAAAATTATTCGTAAAAACAAAAAATTCTATTATCAAACCCGCCATTTTATTTCAGTTTCATCAATGATTTATCGTATGAAACAAAACGCGGTAGGGCTTGCGAGTATATGTATCTTATCTACGATGGTGCTTGTGATGGCCTCAACAACAGTGTCACTTTACATCGGGGTGGACGATGCGCTGAATACTCGTTACCCAAATGATATTTCAATTATCTTAGGGAGACCTTCAGCCGGTGAGGGTGAAGCGATGCTTACAGATGTGCAATCGTTGCTGAAATCTAAAGGTATTGAGACAACTAATCTTATTGATTATCACTATCTATCGTTTGCTGCGCAACGAAACGGGGATGTTTTCCTGGCAAGTTCACAAAACAATGGCTCAAATTCATCGATATCGGAACTGAGCATTATCACCGAAAGTGATTACCAGCGTATTACAGGTAAGTCATTAGAATTGAATGACAACGAAGTTGCAACATTCAGTACGCGTGAAAAACTAAATGACAAATTAACTATTTTCGATAAAACATATTTGATTAAGGAAAAGTTGACTACATTTCAGATCGATGGCAGTGACAGTGCACTTCTCATAAATGTCCACTATATTATCGTGAAAGATATGGCAGTGTTGAATGAAATCAATCTTAAACAGCAATCTGCTTACGGTGAACAAGCGAGTAACTATGTTTATACAGCATTGTTTGATTTGTCAGTCCCCACAGCAAAAGATAAAATCGCGATCGCTGAGGAAATTAAAACTCTGATAAAGAAACCGCATTCTTATTCATATGTGGATGCAAAGGGAGTTACGTTTACTGGAACGAACGAAAACAGTTTCGTATATGCAGAATCGAAACAATCAAATGAAGCTGATTTCTATGCGATCTATGGTGGATTTCTGTTTCTCGGCCTTTTTCTAGGTCTACTTTTCTTGGTTGCTACAGTTTTGATTATCTACTATAAACAAATTTCTGAAGGCTATGAAGACAAAGAACGTTACGAAATCTTACAGAAAGTTGGCATGAGTCGTAATGAAATAAAATCATCTATCCAAAGTCAAATCTTGATTGTATTCTTTTTACCACTGACTCTAGCAATGATCCACATTGCATTTGCGTTCAAGATGATCGCAAAATTGTTGGCTCTGTTCAATCTTACTAATGTACCGCTCTTTGCGATTTGCACACTTGTCACCATTTGTGTATTCGCAATCATTTACGGAATCGTGTTTGCTTTAACGGCGAAGATCTATTATAAGATCGTCAGTTGAAACATACAAAAATTGAAATTTAATAAGTATTCATGAGTTGAAGAATATTTTTCAAAAGTCTTAATCAAAATGATCTGGCATCAACTGTACGAATGAGATATACGAGTGAATAACGATTAGAAATCCATATTTTTGGGTTTCTTTTTTTGATATTCAAAATTTCATTTCTAAAATCCATTATTGATATTTCATGTGCTAAGGTAATCCAAAGTAGTAAGATAAAAGTTTCAGGTTCCATAATCACTCATGGAATTCGGACTCATTCGTATCTAACTATAATAAAAGTGTTGAAATTCCGAGATAATAATTCAACAAATAAACATTATGTTATTGACAAACTATCCATAGTGACTATACTGTATATATAAGTATATGGAGGGAGAATATGAAAATTGTAATATCCAATCGATCAGCAGTACCTATCTATGAGCAAATCAAGAATCTGATCAAAGAAGCCATTCTATCCGGTGAGATCAGTGAGGATGAAATGTTGCCTTCGATCCGCCAATTAGCCAAAGATCTTAAGATCAGTGTCATCACAACAACACGAGCTTATAAAGATCTGGAAGAAGAGGGGTTTGTTATCAGTATTCAGGGTAAAGGTAGTTTTGTTTTACCTAGAAATAACGAATGGGTGCGTGAAACAGTCCTAAGGCAGATCGAAGAATGTTTCGAACAAGCTCTTAGTATCGCTGAAATCAATGACTGGAAACTAGCTGAGCTTCAAGAAATATTGACACAAATTTATCAGGAGAGAAAAAATGAAAAACGCGATTGAAATCAATGAATTGACTAAACACTATACTGATTTTACACTCAACAGTATTAGTTTCAATGTTCAAGCAGGTTATATTACTGGATTTATCGGACCTAACGGATCCGGAAAGACGACCACACTTAAGGCAATACTCGGAATGATCCATTCTGAAGGTGGATCCATTAAGGTATTGGGAGATGATAATACTTTAATCACCAACTCTGAAATCGGAATCGTGATGGATAGTTCTTTCTTCGTTGAAGACTGGACGGCAGAAGATGTCGGTAAAGTGATGCAACTGTTTTATTTAAATTGGGATTCAAAGCAATTCAGCGACTATCTCATGCGATTCAATATTGGCGCAACCAAAAAAATCCGCGATCTGTCACGCGGCATGAAAGTTAAAGTTATGTTAGCGACAGCACTGTCCCATGATGCTAAATTACTGTTACTGGATGAGCCTACCAGCGGTTTGGACCCGGTTGCCCGCGAAGAAATATGCGAGTTATTAAGTGAGTTTGTTGGCGATGAATCGCATAGTGTTTTCTTCTCGACACACATAACCAGTGATCTTGAACGTATTGCGGACTATATCGTGTTCATTCTAAATGGTAGAATTTTGTATCAAGGAACTAAAGATGAACTTCTTGAAAGCTATCGGCTGGTTAGAGGCGGACTTAATGAGATCGACCAAATCTTGCAAGAACATGCGATCGGGTTACGAAGATTCCCGACTGGATTTGAAGCGATGATACCTGTTACATTACTAGACTCGTTATCATCTGATCTGCTGATTGAATCAGTTGATTTGGATCAAATCATTGTATTTATGAATAAGGAGGAACGTCGATGAATACGACATTGCGTTTTATTATCTTGGATTTCTTAACGATTAAACCTTATGTGACTGTTAAAAACTTGATTATTTTTATAGCTGCTTCACTTTTTATTTACTATGGTACCCAAACGAGTTATACAGTAATTGGAACAATGATGGGATTTGGTTCACTTTATGTCAGTTATCCATTTGCCGTAGGTGAGAAAAACGGAATTGATGCTCTTTATCTATTTTTGGGAATCAGACGAAAAACAGTCGTAATGGGACGTTATTTATATGCTTTTATCATAGATATCGGACTTGGATTAGTAGGCATTCTTATGTCTGCCGGTGTCAGTTTTCTTTTTGGTAAGGAATATTCATTGCCCGAAAACTTGATCGTTATGGGTGCGATGCTGATGATATTTACGCTCATTCAGTGTTTCCAACTTCCGCTTTATTTTAAACTTGGTTATACAAAATCAAAGTTCTCTGCTTATCTTCCGTTTCTGGTCATTCCAGCGTTGATAATCATAATGGGTCAGTTTTTCGGGAATTTGAAAAATCAATTGACTCCGATCGTTACTTGGATCGTAACACATCCTTATATAATCATCGGATTCGTTATCATAGTGTGGCTGTGTATAATCATGACATCTGTACTACTTTCTGTCCGTTATTACGAAAAGCGTGAATTTTAAAAAATCTTGTTCTTTTTATAGTCCTCAATTAGCAGTTTCTTAAATCATTCTTAACTTTGTCTAATTAGGATATAATTTCTGTAATCATTGTTTATAATGATAGTGAGGGCTACAATAATGGATATTCGGATATTAGTTGTTGAAGATGAAATAGAAATAGCTGACTTACTCGAAGTCTTTTTACTGAACGAAGGGTACGAAGTTCATAAATTTTATTCTCCCACAAAAGCACTTAAGACAATTTCATCAATAGAATATCACTGTGCGATACTTGATGTTATGATGCCCGAAATCGATGGATTTCAATTATGTCGAATCATTAGGGAATCCTATGAATTTCCGATCATTATGCTGACAGCGAAAGTTGAAGATTCCGACAAGATTATTGGGCTTACTTATGGGGCAGATGATTATATTACCAAGCCTTTCAATCCGCTCGAAGTCAATGCTAGAGTAAAAGCACAATTGCGTCGATACCTAAAGTTCAATAACCATTTGTCGATGACTGGAGATTTGATCGAGTACAATGGCTTGACAATGAATAAGCAGACCCACGAATGCTATTTATATGAGAAAAAAGTGATATTGACCCGTATCGAATTTAACATATTGATTTACCTTCTTGAAAATAAAGGGAGAATCGTATCTGCGGAAGAGCTCTTTGAAGCAGTATGGAAAGAGAAATATTTGAATGCGAACAATACGGTCATGGTACATATCAGAAGGATACGATTTAAATTAAATGAACCGCCGAAGCAACAAAGATTTATAAAAACGGTATGGGGGGTAGGCTATGTCATCAACAAATAATCAAAGAAAGTCAAATACGCAAAGTGGTGCGATGCTTAGTGTATTACGATCACTGTTTATAAAAATCATGATCGCCCTATTTTTCTATGTTATTATGCTTTTTTTATTGCAGACCGGAATCGGTGTATCACTCGTTTACGCGGTAGATGCCTTTATTCCGAATTTCTCAAGTTTCATTAAACGTTTTTACATGCTGCTTTTTTTCTTTCCCTTGGCTTTTTTTGCCGTACTGGAAATAAGATCAAATTATCGAAGAGAAAAGACAGTTCGGCTTTTGCTAAACTCAATTCAAGCTATCTTTGAAGGAAATGAAATATCAATCGAATTACCTAACGAGTATTCTGTCTTTCAAGGGTATCTCGAAAAAATAAAAATGCAGTCAGTGATCGATAAACAGCGAGTGAGAGAAGCCGAACAGAAAAAGAATGATCTGGTCGTTTATTTAGCGCATGACCTAAAGACCCCGTTGACTTCAGTGATTGGATATTTGTCATTGCTTAGTGAAGAGAAGGCAATCAGCGATGAACTGAAAGAAAAATATCAGGGAATCGCATTAGATAAATCGTACCGATTGGAAGAGTTGATCAATGAATTTTTCGAAATTACCCGTTATAATCTACAGACAATGGAATTGGAGAAATCGAACATTAATTTGAACCTGATGTTGCAACAGTTGATCGAAGAATTTTACCCATCCCTGATACAGAAGAACTTGATCGTTGAACTGCAGGCTAAGGAGAACATTCAATTGAATGCAGATTCAAATCGACTCGCCAGAGTTTTTGATAATCTCTTGAAAAATGCGATATCTTATTGTGAGCCGAATACTAAAATCAATATCGATATTCAGAAAGAAGGGAACAATGTTTGTGTGAGTTTTACAAATTTTGGTAAAAAGATTCCCGAGCATAAATTGGATACGATTTTCGAAAAATTTTATCGCCTTGACGAAAGCCGCTCGTCAACCTCCGGAGGCAGTGGTATTGGTTTAGCAGTGGCTAAAAAAATCATAGAACTGCATGGCGGAACGATTACAGCAACCAGCAATGATAAAACAACTGAATTTAAGGTTCAACTAAAGGCTAATTAAGTAATTGTTAATAGTTGTTAAGTGTAAATTAAAAAGTCACCTTCCCGAAAATGATACGATTCTTGTATCAAAAGGAAGGTGTTTTTATGATTAAAAAGAAATTTAGCAAAGTTGCCGAAATGTGTAATGGAACATTGATTAACGGAAGAAGTAATATGATTATTAAAGGAATCAGTATTGATACACGGAATATTCAAAGAGGGAATTTATTTATTCCGATTGTTGGTAAACGTTTTGATGCTCATGAATTTGTACCTGAAGCAATCGCAAAAGGAGCTGTACTTTCGCTGTGGAATAAAAAGAATGACTATTCCGGTATAAGTACACCGTTGATTCTTGTAGATGATACTTTACTGGCGCTACAACAATTAGCTTCTAGCTATCGTGATGAATTGAGATTATTAGTAATCGGTATCACTGGAAGCAATGGTAAAACTTCAACGAAAGATATTCTGAGCGAGATATTATCGATGAATTATCGAGTTCAGAAGACGATTGGAAATTTAAATAACGAAATTGGTGTTCCATTAACACTTTTATCTTTGAATAAACGATCGGATATTGCCGTAATTGAAATGGGAATGAGCGAAAAAGGTGAGATTCGTACGCTTACCCAGATGGTAAAACCGGATATTGCAATCATAACAAGCATTGGGAAAGCACATTTTGCGAATTTGGGCAGCGAAGAAGCTATTGTTCTGGCTAAATTAGAAATTCTTGAAGGTTTAAAAAAAGATGGACTGTTATTGATCAACGGTGATAATCAGTTACTCAAGGATACTGTTCATTGTATGAAAATCAACCAAGATGTAATTACCTTTGGTCAGAAATGTACAAATTACTATAGTTACAGTGATGTCATCCAAAATAAGTATTCAATAGAATTTAACCTTGCTAAATTGACTTCTCAAACGATTATTGTACCGGTGCTGGGTATTCATCAGGCATCCAATACGAGTGCGGCTATAATCATCGCTCGATATTTGGGAATGAGCATGCGTGATATCATGAGCGGTATAGCGAATGTGAAAATTTCTCAGAAACGCAATGAAGTGGTTCAAATCAAAAAATGCACAATTATTAATGATAGTTATAAATCAAATCCAGAAAGTTTGATAGCATCTCTAACAACTTTAGTAAAACTACCAAGTAATTTTACTAAGGTTGCTGTGTTGGGTGACATGCGTGATCTAGGTGTGGATGAGATTCTTTACCATAAAGAAATCGGTGAATTGATAGATCCTGAGAAAATTCAATATCTATATACTTTCGGTGACAATTCAAAATATTTTATCAATTCAAAGGTTTATGACAGTAATCATTCTAAACATTTTAAGAATATGGATGAACTTGAGAATACACTCAAATCATTCATTTATATCAATTCTGTGATGTTAGTCAAGGGTGCACATTGTTTGAATATGAATAAAATCGTCGAAGATTTAAGAAAAGAAGTAATCTAATATGAAAAAAAATGTAATTGTCCTGTTTGGCGGTATTTCTTCCGAATATTATGTTTCTTTATCTTCAGCTGTTTCAATCATAACTCATTTTCCTTTCGAGCAGTTTAACTTGATTAAAGTTGGCATCAATCAAGATGGACAATGGCTTATGGGCAATTTCACAGGTGAAGAAATTATTGAAGACAGATGGATGAACAACTCTGAAGCAGAAGAAGTGAGTCCGTCAACTCAAAAGAATTCAAGTCTGATCCGGATGCGTACTCAAAAACCACTGCACATCGATACTGTGATTCACTGTATTCACGGAAAGTACGGAGAAGATGGAATTATCCAAGCTCAACTTGAGATGAGCGGTATACGTTATGTGGGTAGTGGTATAACATCTTCGGCAATCTGTTACGATAAAGAAATCATTCATCGTTTGATGAAATCCGAAAAAATCAGAATGGTGGAGTATATCGTTCTTCATCAAGCAACAATCGATGATCAAAAGTATAATCAGATAGTGAATAAAATGGGAAAAACATTGGTGATCAAGCCTGCAAGAGAAGGATCTTCCTATGGTGTTAATGTAGTCCATAATTTTAACGAATTCACTTTCGGCTTAAAAGAAGCATGGAAATACGATCATAAAATACTTGTGGAGAAGTATATCAAAGGTATAGAAATCGGTTGTTCAATTGCAAAAATCAAGGGACATTTGATTGCAAGTATCTGTGACGAAATAGAACTAAATACTGAAATCTTCGATTATAGCGGGAAATACTCGTTTAAAAACGCTTTAGTCCACTGCCCGGCTAGAATTAGCGAACAGAACTCAATTCTAATCCAGAAGTTTGCAAAACAGATATTTACTTTGCTTGAGTGTCGTGATATGGCACGCATTGATTTTTTTCTGGATTATGATCAAAACATCTACTTAAATGAGATCAACACAATTCCCGGTTTTACAAGTCATAGCCGCTTTCCTTTGATGATGGAACAATCCGGTATAGGATATTCGGAATTGATCAAACACTTAATCAATAATTCATTGGAGACAGATTATGTCCGATAATGGAAGAAGTTGGATTGAAATCAACATGAATGCGTACGAATCGAATATTCGCTTGATCAATCAGAAGCTTAACGGTCAGAGTAAACTGATGGCTGTGGTAAAAGACAGAGCTTATGGTCTTGGAATCGATGCTGTTAAAAAACTTCAGGAACTGGGTGTCGATTTTTTTGCAGTATCTTGCATTGATGAAGCCATAGAACTAAGGCAATCAAATATCACGCCGAAAATATTGATCTTGACGAAAACATCAGAAGCAAGGATTCATGAAGTAATCGAATTTAAGTGCATTCAAACAGTACATTCACTTGAATACGCAGAAAAAATCAATATAGTTTGCCAACAATTGCATAGAAAACTGACATGTCACTTGAAAGTCGATACTGGGATGAACAGAATTGGATTTAGAATTGATTCTGCAACATGTGATATAAGCGAATTGTTACAAACATTCAGTATGAAAAACCTAGATATTCAAGGAATTTTCACTCATCTACATGCGGCAGATGATCCATCAATAGAAGCTAAAAAAGAAACATTGCGACAATTTAGTCTCTTTGATTGGGTATTACTTCAACTAAAAGGAAAAAATGTAAATTATGGCTGTACACATGTGCTGAATTCTGCTGGTTTGATTAACTACAGTGACCATGTTTATGAGTATGCAAGAATCGGATTATTGTTATGCGGTATCGGTGGCGATTCATTCTTTCATGAAGTTGTAAATGTTAAGACAAGAATCTCGATGATCAAAGATGTATGTGAAGGGGAGATGATTGGATATGGTATAGCAAAAATCAAAGAAAAGTCAGTCAGAGTGGCAACGTTGTCAATCGGTTACGGTGATGGAATTGCAAGAATTCTATATAAAAAGAACTATCGTTTTTCATTGAAAGAGAACAAAGTTCCTTTGATCGGAAGGATATGCATGGATCAGTGCATGATCAATGTCTGTGATATTTCATGTTCCGAGGGTGACATTGTGACCGTAATTGGTGATAAAAGTTCAATTCTAGAGATGGCTTCAGAACTTGATACAATTCCAAATGAGATTCTCGTTCAACTCAACAGCAGGTTACCCAGATACTATTTGACTGACCAAAAACAGATTGACTAGAACTATATGTTTATCATTCGAACATAAGTAGATTTTGATTGATTTGCTAACGTTTATTTGATTATCGATTCATTAATCATTTTTCTCTATTTCTTATTTTCAGATGATCACTTATCGGTCTACTATTCCTTTCATTTTTCAGCCAAATAGATATCTTTAAGTTTGATATATTCGTCTGCGTTAGTGATAATATGATTGATTTCAGATTCACTTAATGATCGCTTGATGACGGCGGGTAAGCCGGCAGCCAAACTTGAATTGCCGATACGTGAACGCGGTGAAACCAATGCCCCAGCTGCAATCATACAATGTTTCTCGACAATCACACCGTCTAGAATCGTTGAATTGCTTCCAATCAGAACTTCATCTTCGATGGTCGCGCCATGCACATGGGCTAAATGACCGATCGTAACGTTATTTCCAATCACGGTTGGATGATCGTGAGCCACATGGATCACTGAACCGTCTTGAATATTCGTTCTGTTCCCGATAACGATTTGGTTCATGTCACCGCGCAGAACTGCAGATGGCCATACTGAACTGTCGTCTCCGATGATCACATCCCCAATCACACAAGCTGTAGGAGCTATGTATACATTTTTTCCGATGACAGGCAGTCGTCCGTTGAATGGCAGAATCATAGAATCACCTTTACTCGGACGCAATTTGTGTTTTAACAAATTCACAATCAATCGTCCGTACTTTCATTTTCTAATTAATAGTAACATATTTGTATCCCAAATAAATGAGGGACATTCGTCATATTGTTTAAGTTGCTTGATCACGTTGATTTCCCGTTAGAAAGTTCAGTTTAGAAGATAAACGATGATTTTTGATTCTATTAGAATGAGATGATTCAGTTGTTTAGATACAATAAAAGTTAACCAAAGTAAGAAGTAGGATAAATAATCAAAACAACTGCTTGGTTATTTTTAGATTATGGATTAGAATAAAAGATAAAAAAGGGGAAACCATGAAAAACTTAAAACAACGAATTGCGAAAGACGGTGTGTTACTTCCGGGAAATATTGTTAAAGTCGACAGTTTCATCAACCATCAAATCGATGTCCAACTTCTCAATGAAATGGGGGTTGAATTTAAAGAACGATTCAGCGATATAAAAGTCGATAAAATTCTTACGATCGAAGCATCGGGAATCGCAATTGCGGTCATCACTGCTCAATATTTTGATGTACCGGTAGTTTTCGCCAAGAAGAGTGAAGCCAGGAATCTGGATAAAAACGCTTATACTAGCAATGTGTATTCCTATACGAAAGATAAAACATTTCCGGTCAAAGTGGCCAAAGAATATCTAAAAGAAAACGAAAACATTCTTATTATCGATGATTTTTTGGCTAACGGAAAAGCAATCGAAGGTCTGATCGACATTATAAATCAAGCACACGCTCATTGTGTCGGAGTGGGAATCGCGATCGAGAAGGGATTCCAATCAGGAGGCAAGAATTTGCGCGAAGCAGGGGTAAAGGTCGAATCACTCGCAATCATTGAATCGATCGAAGGAAATCAGATAAAGTTTAGATAAAAATGACACTGTGAAAAACCAGAATTTCAGTTAAGCGACATCAGTGAGAGATGTTGCTTTTTTTGTTTATTTATTGAATCGATCATCACTTGAAGATCAATGTTTTAATCATTAATTCAATTGAAAGCGGTTAACAAATCCAGAATCAGAAAATATTCGATCCTTGTCTTGTATTGATAAATAAATAATGATAGGATGGTAAAAATTATGAAAAGGGGATTGAAACATTTTGCCAAAGTCATTTAAAAAAACGATCACGTTTATTGAAGCCATTGCAATCGTTGTCGGCATGATCATTGGATCCGGAATCTTTCTGAAACCCGGTATCGTATTCAATAATGCCGGATCACCGATCTTGGGATTATTGGCTTGGATAGCCGGCGGTATCATCACATTGGCATCGGCACTTACAATCGCTGAGATCGCATCTGCAATTCCTAAGTCAGGCGGACTTTATGTTTATTTGGAAGAACTTTACGGTGAGATATGGGGATTCTTGTTGGGTTGGGTTCAAACAGTCATCTCTTATCCGGCATCCGGTGCTGCATTGGCCATCGCATTTTCTACGTATGCTACATTCTTCATACCGATGAGTGCACTGCAACAGAAATTTCTGGCGTCCGGTATGCTGATATTTGTTATTTTCATGAACGTACTTGCAACTAAATTCGGCGGAGTGATCCAAACAGTCTCAACGATCGGTAAATTGATCCCAATCTTTGCAATCATCTTGTTCGGATTGATGAGCGGACAGGCACATGACTTTCGTTCGATCGCAGTCATGACCGGCGGGGCCGGCTTCGGCGCTGCAATTTTGGGTACATTATGGGCATATGACGGTTGGATCGGTGTAACTAATATTGCCGGAGAGCTTAAAAACCCGGCCAAGGAAATGCCGAAAGCAATTATCCTGGGAGTGACATCGGTAATAGGTGTTTATTTATTGCTCAATATTGCGATTTTGAATGTAATGCCGATCGAAAGTATCGTTGCCTCCGCGACACCTGCGTCCGATGCTGCAATCATTCTTTTCGGTACCGGCGGAGCAGCCTTTATTACGGCCGGTATCATGGTTTCGGTCTTCGGTGCGATGAACGGATACCTTCTTACCGGAGCACGAGTACCCTTAGTTATGGGTGAACGAAATCAATTACCATACGCAACCAAATTCGCAGCTGTACATAAAACATTCGGAACACCGGCCAATGCGTTGATTTTCGAGGGTATTTTAGCTGTAATTTACATATTTTCAGGATCGTTTAATACCCTTACGGATCTGTTGGTATTTGTTTTGTGGATCTTCTTTGCGGCTGGTGTCTATGGTGTGTTTATACTCAGAAAAAGAATCCCGGTTTCGCAAATACCCTACAAAGTACCATTTTTCCCTATCACTCCGATCATCGGTATCTTGGGCGGAACCTACATACTGTACAGCACGATCGTTTCATCACCGTTGAACTCGATCGTCGGAATCGTTATTACATTGATCGGTCTGCCGGTGTATTTCTATCTGAAAAAAAGATCGGTCATCGAAAACAACAATTGATTCAAGATTAGTAATTGGCAACAATGACAACGATATTGGAAAATAGGTTTAATTTGAGCGACCCATAAAAATGATAAAATGAGCTATGACCTCTGTGTAGTTACAGAGGTTTTTAATATAAAAAAGTCCTGCTTTAATGCAGGACAATGTAGGGTATCGATATATTCAAATATAACGGAAATAAGATAAAGCCTTCGCGATTCCGTCATCATCGACATCAGAAGTAACAAAATCGGCGATTTTTTTCAATTCCGGTTCGGCATTTCCCATAGCGATACCTAAATCGGCGTGTTTGATCATATCGAAGTCATTTAATGAATCTCCGAAAGCAGCATACGGTTTACTTTCAGCGCCAACATGTTTTAAAAGAGCTTTGATGCCGGTATATTTTGAGATGTTCTTTACGATGATATCAGCATAAGTCGAAACACCCGGATAAACGCTTACTCCGGCAATGTCTTTGAATGGTTTCCAGTCAAAGTCCAACGGGGCATAAATCAACACTTTATCGATCGGTTGATCGGTATACTCTTTTACTTCCGGAATCGGTTCATTGAAAAAAGCATGCGCTTTTTCTACGTCATTATTGCGTGGACTCAGAAGAAAGTTATCTTCGCCGCTGAAAAGGACGGGAAGTCCAAAGGTGTCAGCTGTCTTTATAAGTTCGATCAATGCTGTATGCGGCAACGTAAGATGTAAAATTTCTTTGTGATGACGGTCCAATACGACTTGACCGTTTGAGAGCACAAACCCATCCCATTCAATCAATTCAAGTACCTTCGTTGTTGTGCTCAACATAGAGTAATCGCGGCCGGTCGCCAGTGAAACGCGATAACCGAGTGATTTTAGTTTCTGTAATGCCGCAATTGCCGAGTCGGGAATTTGGTGCGTTTTACTGTTGACCAACGTGTTGTCTAAATCAAAAAAGAGTAGTTCGGGTTTTTTCATAACTGCACCTCGTTACAATTATACTGTAAAATGGTATAATGTACCACGTGCGAGGGACTTATATGAAAAACACTGACATTTTTCTTAAAATAAACGACATACTCAAGACATACGGAATCGATTCCAGCAGTCTTACTTTGGCTGACATGGCGCAGCTTCCGCAATCACATACCTATCGCAAAGCAAACAAAGCTCCGATCGATAATGACGTTATGTATCCGATTTTATCGATCAGTAAGTTCTATGCTGCTTATCTGACATTACTGCTTGCGGACGAAGGAAAGATCGATCTCGATCAACCCATTTTCGTCTATATACCTTTTTTGAAACTACATGACGGCAGTGAAAATGAGATCACTGTCAAGATGCTTTTAGAAAATCAAAGCGGATTACCGCAAACGACTTCATTTGGATTAGTGACCGGTCGTCCGGAACGTAATTATTTAAAATACGTTGTTCAGAATTTATCCAAAGCAACGCGCCGTAATGATGTTTTTGCCAAAGAAAATGACAACAATGCCAGTCTGCTTGAAATGATCATCGAACAGGTAACGGAAAAACCATATGCGGCACTTGTGGAAATGCGCATCCTGCAACCGCTGGAACTGGCACATACGCAATTGATGTATCAGCCGTATGAGGCTGATGAGCGTATCACTTCGGTTGGACTCAATCATTCGGGAATCTATTTAAATGCGTTGGCAGCTAAAGGAATCAGTGCATCCTCTTCGGATACTGCACGTTTCATGTTGCACATGACTCAACAAATGATCGGTTGGAACGAAAAATATAAGGTCGATCTAGGTTCATTATTTAACGGAATTTCTCCGAATCATAAAATCCGCATGCAAACTTCAAAATTGCTTTCATATACCTCATTTGTTTTATGTGCCGAAGGTAAGGTTCTGACGATCCTTGTGAACGGCTACCCCGATGAGAATGTCAGCGATGCACTTGTCGATATCGCATTGTTGCTTGAAATCGGCAGTAAGTCGGTTTCTGATCTGACGTATTCGTCGGATGTACTCAAAGATGCGGAAGGCTTGTTTGCCGGAAGTGATCAACTTTATCGTTTTGAAAAAAACGACGGTGTGCTCACTTGTTCATCTCTGCCTGTCGATAAATACCAAAGTGTTATTGCCGTCGAGATTGGAAAACGTACATATCTGCAAGTGCGTCACACAACACCCTTGGGTGTCGAGATCACTGAGATCTTGGCGCAACGACTTCATTCATCCCCGTTTCCTTCCTGGTGGCATCAAGCTGATCTGGGATTCATCTTACACAAAATGCATCCGGGTGCGTTGATTCTGCCCGAGAGTTGGTTATTCGTTCCTGAATTTACCCCAGAAGCGCCGGATACGATGTGTAAACCGTATTTACTGCGTGTCATGAACGCGAGCGTTTCAGTCCCGGCTATTGAACTTCCTTCCGCCAATGCGAATACTTCAGAAGATTGTCTCCATATCCGCAATGCTTTATTGCACGGACTGAATGAATATGTAAATTTAAATGAAATCAAAACTGAAATGACAGAGATCGCGATCGATGATTATATGATCCATTGGACGAAAAGTTCAAGATTCTTGGATTCAGTCAAAATGATCGGGAATTGTACAATGTTTATGGTTGATGAAACCGGTGATCTATTGTTTGACAGTCGTGATAAAGAAGGACTCCCTGAAACTGACGGAACCGTTTATTACGGTTGGATGGGTAAGAAGGGAAGTCGTATCGAATTACAATGGACGGAGGTAAGCGATGAAACCCTTATTTGATCTACATACGCATAGTATATCCAGCGGACACGCCTACAGTACGATCAGTGAACTGACGTTATTCGCTTTTAAAAACGGATTATCAGCTGTCGGATGCAGTGATCACGGACCCGGTATGCCGGGCGGTGCTCATCCGTTTCATTTCATCAATATGACAGTGATGCCGCGCAAATTGAATGATGTGTTGCTACTGCGCGGAATCGAAGCGAATGTAATGAATCTCAACGGCGATCTGGATGTGGAAGAACGTGTATTAAAGAAGGTCGATTATGCGATTTGTTCACTTCACACACCCTGTGTTCAATCAGGGGATGCGGAAGAGAATACTGATGCATTGATCAGTGTAATGACGAAAACAAACGTTAAGATCATCGGCCATCCGGACGATCCGCGTTTTCCGTTGAATTACCCAAGATTGATAGCAGCAGCCAAAGTTCATGACATTTGGTTGGAAATCAACAATTCCTCTTTGCGCCCGGATACGGCACGCAAAAACGCAATAGTAAATACTCGAATTCTTCTTGAAGAGTGCAAAAAACAGCAGGTTACCGTTGTTTTGGGCAGTGATGCCCACTATGCCGGTCAAGTCGGAGATTTCTCATTGGTAATGACATTGATCGAAGAATTAGCTTTTCCAGAAGCGTTGATTGCGAACCTGGATATGGAAAATGCACTCAGACTGGTACAAAAGGATTGACATTTCAAAACGGTAAAGTTATAATCAAGACATTGAAAAACTGTGAAAAGAAAAGTACGTTCAAGTAAGATTTTACAGAGAGCCCTGAATTGCTGAAAAGGGTAAATCGAACAGTTCGGAAAATGGTCTTGGAGTTGCATACCGAAGGGAAACCTAAGGCTATGACGGTATCGCCCGTTAAAGCGGCAAAGTATAACATACAACGGTATGCGTACTTAATGAGGTCGGTGTCAGTGATGAACCGATAAATCAAGGTGGTAACACGAGCAAGCCCTCGTCCTTATGGATGAGGGCTTTTATATTGTAACGGAGGTGAGATCCTTGATCGAAATACGTCATGTAACGAAATCGTTTGCGATTAAAAGCGAAACACTGACTGCGCTTGATGACGTAAGTCTCAGTATTCAAGACGGAGATCTGGTGGGTGTTATCGGAATGAGCGGTGCCGGTAAGACTACGCTGCTGCGCTGTTTAAGTTTACTTGAGAAGCCGGATTCCGGTGAAATTTTGATCGATGGTGAAAACCTGTTGGCGGCTAAGGATAAAAAGCTGACGGAATATCGGAAAAAGATCGGTGTTGTTTTTCAAGGATATCATTTACTGGAACAGGCTACGGTCTCACAAAACATTGCTTTCCCTTTAGAGTTAAATCACGAAAAGAAAGAAGTTGTGGATAAAAGAGTTCAGGAACTGATTCAGTTGGTCGATCTGCGAGGCAAAGAACATGTTTATCCGAGTCAATTATCCGGTGGGCAGAAACAGCGAGTGGCGATTGCGAGAGCACTTGCGTCTTCACCGAAGTTGCTGTTATGCGATGAACCGACCAGCGCGTTGGATGCCTTGACAACAAGGTCAATCCTGCAATTGTTGAGCGATATTCATCTCAAGACCGGTGTAACGATCTTGATCATCACTCATGAGTTATTGGTGGTCAAATCGATCTGTCAGCGCGTCGTAGTGATCAACGAAGGTAAGTTTGTTGAAGAAGGATTGGTAAAAGAAGTGTTTGCTCATCCCAAGCACGATAATACACGCCTATTGTTAGGATTGGAGGTAACCGAATGAACTTAGTATCACTTTTGTTGGGAGCTACCAAAGATACCTTGTACATCATCACGGTTGCGACAATTCTAAGTTATGTCGGAGGCTTCCCGTTGGGAGTTATTCTGACACTTTGTCGCAATGAAGGATTTTATCCTAAACCCGCGGTGTACAGAATACTTGACGGTATTATTAATATCATCCGATCGATTCCGTTTATTATTCTGATCATTGCGCTGACGCCATTTACGAGAATTCTCATCGGTACCAGTATCGGTATCAATGCGACCATCGTTTCACTGGTCATCGGTGCGATTCCGTTTGTTGCCCGTATTGTCGAGACGGCTCTGATCGAAGTTGATTCGGGTGTCATCGAAGCGGCCATGACAATGGGTGCCGATGTTAAGCAACTGATCTTCAAAGTTTTACTCAGAGAAGCATTTCCAACCCTTCTGAAGGGGCTATCCATCACGATCATTATGTTGATCGGATATTCCGCAATGGCCGGCGTCGTCGGCGGAGGTGGGTTGGGTGACGTGGCGATCCGTTATGGTTATTACCGCTATGACTATAACATTATGATCTACACGTTGGTTATTTTAGTGATCATGGTTCAAATCGTCCAATCCGGGATCAACATGTTGACCCGCCGAGTGGATAAACGTAATATCAAATCCTAAGAGAGGGAACTCACATGAAAAAAACAATCAAAGCATTATTGCTCATCACACTGCTCGCCTTATTTGTAGGCGGCTGTTCCACAACGAAAGCATCTGACAAAGTAATCACCGTCGGTGCATCTCCGACTCCGCATGCGAAAATTCTGGAAGCAGCCAGAGCTGCACTGTTGGCTGACGGATACACCTTGGTCATCAAAGAATTCACCGATTATGTTTTACCGAACACAGCGTTAAATTCCGGGGATCTGGATGCTAACTACTTCCAGCACCTTCCTTACTTAACGGACTTCAATACGAAGAACGGCACCAAATTATCTTCCGTCTTAGCTGTTCATTTCGAACCCCTTGGTTTATATCCGGGAAAAACGACTTCGATTGCCACTCTTAAAGACGGTGCAACGATCGCCGTACCAAACGACAAGAGTAATGAAACCCGTGCTTTGGCTCTTCTTCAGGATAATGGTCTGATTACCGTAAACGCTGCTAAATTGGCCAGCGAAGACGCTACGATTTTGGATATCACTTCGAATCCGAGAAATTTCAAATTCACCGAATTGGAAGCTGTTCAGATCCCGCGTGCGTTAGCTGATGTCGATTTGGCTGTCATCAACGGAAACTATGCATTGGAAGCTAAAATCGAAAAGAGTGTCTTATTGACCGAAAGTAAAGATTCGGCTGCCGCTAAGAAATATGCGAATATTCTGGTTGTTCAGACCGGGAAAGAAACGACTGCCAAAACAAAAGAACTGATCAAAGTATTGGGTTCACAGGCAATCAAAGATTTCATCACGGCCAACTTCTACCCGACAGTTATTCCTGCTTGATCCGAAATAAAAAGACTGACTCGTTCAACGAATCAGCCTTTTTTTTGGTTATGCTTGATTACTGTTTAAATACGCACGCAAGTTCTGGAAAGCACTGATCAATGACGCGATCGCCATTGCCAACATGAGTCCCAACGAAATACCAGTGTTTTTCTGAATATAGATGCTTACTCCGAGTAAGATAGCCAGTGCCACATAGACACCGGTTTTAAGCAGCAACATCGGTTTCTTTTGCGCGCCGCGTTCACTGTTTCGATTATAGATATCGTAGGGGGTATATGGATTCACACTGCGATATGACGGAAGCAGTTTCTTTTTCAGAAGATATTCCATCAGCGCCCAGACGGCAACACACACGAAGGGGTAGTAGATCACATTTCCTTCGAACATCGAATAACCGACAACAGCGACGGAAAAAGCCAATACCGGGCGATAATAGAGTGCCTCTACTTTTTTGACATCCTGTTCAGGCATAAAATAAGCGATTTTCTTTTTAGCGTCATAGTAATAAGGTCGTAATTTCTTGTCGTAGTAAATGTGCGCAAAGCGCCTGTCTTTTTGTTTTTGCATTTTATCACCATTTCTATTATACATAAAACGCTTACATGAGCCAGTAAATTTTGCACAAAATCGTGATAATGATAAAAGAAATAACAAAAAGTATAAAGAATCGATTTAGCATAACGATTATAATTCTTGTAGTAAGAAAGGCGGAACAATATGTACCTAACAGTTAATAAAGAAGAACTTATTAAAAGAAAAGCAATCGATACTGCCCGCGAAATCGCTCAGCAGCCTTCGACTTGGCTTAAAACAGTTCAACAAATAAAGAACGAGAAAGAGAACATAGCTCGTTTCCTAGAAGAAATCGGACAGCCCGGTGATTATGATATTGTGTTTATCGGTGCCGGCACAAGTGAGTTCGTCGGAAATTCGCTGTTTCCCCATATCAATAAACTGACGCACACCAAAGCCCGCAGCGTAGCTTCAACGGACATGGTCACAGCAGTTGCGGATTACCTTGAGAAAGATCGACCGACATTACTTGTCTCTTTCGGCCGCAGCGGCAATTCACCGGAATCGGTCGGAGCTGTCTCAGCCGGCGAAGAGTATCTGAATCATCCGCATCAACTGTTTATCACCTGCAACGCAAACGGTGCATTGGCGAAAAGTGTTGCTAAGTTGAAACATGCTTATTCGATCCAATTGACACCGGAGACCAATGATCTCAGCTTCGCCATGACCTCCAGTTTTACGAATATGATGTTGGCTGCTTGCCTGGTGTTCGATCTCGAACATATAGATATTCTTGAAAAACAAGTCAATGCTGTCGTTGCCTCCGTTACGAATATCGTGACAAAGCAAGTTGTCGATATCAGATCGATGGTCAAAGGTTTTCCGTTTGAGCGCATCGTTTATCTCGGTTCCAATGAACTGAAAGGAATCGCTCAGGAATCAGCTTTGAAAATGCTTGAACTGACCGCCGGTGAAGTAGTCACTATGTATGATTCACCGATGGGCTTTCGGCACGGACCGAAATCGATCATCAACGACAGAACACTCAGTGTCATTCTTTTAAGTGATGATCCGTTTACGCGCAAATATGAAATGGATCTTGTTCATGAAATCAGTGCGCAACGAAAAGGAAATCGTTTGTTGGTCGTTACGAACAGTACCGAAGACAACGTAGAATCCTATGCGGATTATGTAATTCATTTGGGCGGTGCTGGAAAATTACCGACCATTCTGTTAGGATTAGAGATGATCACTGTGTCACAATCAATCGCGTTCTTTCGCTCTTATGACATGGGAATCACGACTGATAATCCATGTCCGACCGGCGAAGTCAACCGTGTCGTGACAGGTGTTACCATCTACAAGAAATAACTTCAGGAGGAAAAACAATGATTGGAATGCTTTTGACCGGACATGGTCATTTTGCCGACGGAATGATGAGCAGTATGCGCATGATTGCCGGGAATGTCGAATATTGTGAGGCCGTAAATTTCGAAGAAACCGAATCGACCGAACAGTTGGAAGTAAAACTGAATGCAGTATTTGATAAATTCAATGAGTTAGACGGCGTCATCGTTTGTTGCGATCTTTTGGGTGGATCTCCGTTCAAATCTTCAGTCGTATTATCACTGGCCAGAAAAAATATTGAGATCATCGCAGGAGCTAATTTGCCGTTACTTCTGGAAATGAGTTTTGCCCGTCTCAGCGCAACCGGTGTAACCGAGTTGGCAGATACGCTTGTAGATGCAGCACGCGGTTCGATCGTTCGTTTTACGATGCCGGTCGAAACTGTTCGTGATGAGAACTTAAGCGACGGTATTTGATCATGGATCTCAATCTGATTCTGTATGTCAGTTTGGTTTTAGCGGCCTATTTAACATTGGCTGTTGCCATCTACTATGTCATCTCACTGCGCGGCGTTGCCAAGCAACGCAAACGTTTCATGGAACTTCACAGTAATTTGGCTGCCGGACAAAAAATCGTCCTTACCGGCGGTATCTACGGCAAGATCGTATCCGTCAACGAAAATGAAGTTTTGATCGACATCGGCCGTAACGTGACGATGACGGTTTCTCGTTTTGCGATCAGTGATATCATCACAAGTGAAAACGTATGATCAATCCATTAGCGCAAGTCCTTGCTGAACGAGGCAAAACTTCCGTAAAAGGTGTTTTTTGCAATTGTACAGCCAATCCTTTGGTGATCAAAGCCTGCATGTGCAGATTAATGGAAACCCAAGGACCGCTGATCATCGAAGCTACCGCAAATCAAGTCAATCAGGACGGCGGATATACCGGGATGACACCTGTTGATTATCGCGAATTCGTTTTACAGTTGGCTCATGAGACGGGTTTTCCGCTCAATCGCTTGATTTTGGGCGGTGATCACTTAGGACCTTTGACTTGGATGGAGTTACCGAATGAAGTTGCGATGGAAAAAGCCGAGAAATTGGTTGATCTCTATGCTTCAGCCGGTTACTCGAAGATCCATCTTGATACCAGTATGCGTCTGAGCGAAGATGATCCGAAATTAATATTATCAACTGAAACGATCGCTAAACGCGGAGTCAGATTATTGAAGATCGCCGAAGCCGGATTCAAAAAATATGCGGCAGATCATCCGCAAGCTGTTCATCCTGTTTATATTATCGGAAGCGAAGTACCGATTCCGGGCGGAGCTCAAGAAGAAGAAGGCATTTCGGTCACAAAGCCGGAAGACTTTTCAACGACGGTGAATATTTACCGTCAAGAAATCGAAAAAGCCGGACTCATCGATGTTTGGGACCGTATCGTAGCTGTCGTTGTTCAACCGGGTGTTGAGTTTGGTGATGCGACAGTCCATGAATATGATCAAGCAGCAGCCGAAGCATTGATTCATGCATTGCATACACAAGACGGTTTTGTTTTTGAAGGACATTCCACCGACTATCAGACAAAGAAACATCTTGCTGAAATGGTCGATGACGGAATCGCTATTTTGAAAGTAGGACCGGCATTGACATTCGCCTTACGTCAAGGATTATTTGCATTGGCGATGATGGAAAATGAAATGATCAGTGATTTCTGTCTGCTTTCTCACTATATCGAAATTTTAGATAAAGTGATGCTGGAACAACCTAAAAATTGGCAACATCACTATCACGGAACATCAGCCGAATTGGCTTTTGCGCGTAAATACAGTTTCTCTGACCGCTGTCGTTACTATTTGCCGCATGCTGATGTTGAAGAAGCTCGTCAACGACTCTTTGCCAATACGCGTGAAATACCACTGTCGCTGTTAAATCAATTTATGCCTATCCAATATCGTAAAGTACGGGAAGGTTCATTAGAATCAAATCCTGAAGCACTGGTGTTAGATTGGGTATGCGAAACAATCGATGATTATCTGTATGCCTGTGAACGTTAAAAAATCTTCTTGCGAAGATTTTTTTAATTCACGATCGATTTCGAATACTCACTGGGTGAAATTCCGTATTCTTGTTTGAATTTTCGTGAGAAGTAGTGAATGGAAGCATAACCTAATTTTTCACTGATCTGACTTACAGTATATGTTGAATTCTTCAACAGAATCTTGCTTCGCTCCAATTTCATCGAGTTGATATAATACTTGGGTGAAGTGTTGAGATTGCGTTTAAATAAAGCCTGCAAGGTAGAACGGGAGATCGAATATTGATCGCAAATATCCACGACTGTGATCGGTTGATCGATCTTTTGCTTAATGAAGTTGATAACTTCATTCAACAGTTCATCTTCAAAGTGCTGTTGCATGGGTGTCGTACTGTTCTTCAATTGTGAATCTTGACCGTTCTGCATTGAATAGATGACCAGTTGTTTCATCAAGCACAATAAAAGTTCGCTGTTGGAATCATTCTTATCGGAAGCATTCTGAATAAATGTGATCAATGTTGAATAAACTTCTTTTTGACACGGTAAGACACGATGAGTGATCTTCTTGGAATCTTTTAAATTCATCGCAAACATGATCGTCAAATATGAACAAGATTTATCTGAATTTGTTTTCTGGGTGTGAAACTGATGAGGTGTGAAAAACATCATTGTCCGCGGCGGCATCACATAGGATTCACCGTCGACCGTACAAATCAATTCGCCGTTATCGACATACGTCAACTCCCAATATTGATGTTCTTCACCTTCAAATTGATAAGAATTACCGCGTGCCGAATAATAGTATGCGAAAATTTCATCGATCTCAAAGGTGGAACGCACTTGTTTGTGTATAAAAGGAATGGATAAAGCCAGTGTCGACATTCTATTTCGCGGATCCGAATACATTTTGATCGTACCACTGTCTGTCAATGAAAAATAGTTGAAATAGACGCCTTTTTTAATCTTGACCGTACGATGAATGACGAATAATTGAACGTCATCAGCTTCACCTGTCAATGAGAATAAGATTCCGACAATGCCTTTGGTTTTCTGAATATAGACAGGGTAATCGCACTGAAACAGCGAGTTTACCGATTTTGAAGAACATTTTATCGATTTTTCCTTGTTTTCCATGGTGATTCTTACCGGCAACACATTGTATATATCACAATATTTGGCACATTGTATGGATGTCGTTTTCTTGTACATGAGGTCCTCCGCTGGTCGTTTATCTAATTGCTATTATACAGTAAATATTTATTAAATTAACGATCATGTGTTTATTTTAAAACGAAAAGTACAAATTGAATATAAAAAAGTGCAAACAAAATTAAAGAAAGTAGTATATGATATATTCAGATGTAAGCGATAACAGAAATGGCATATTCCTATCAGCTTACACAGAGGGAGGAACAGCAGTGCCGAATATTGTACTAACAAGAATAGATAACCGTCTTATACACGGACAAGTAGCTACTCAGTGGGCATCCAGCTTCAGTGTAAATCTGATGTTGGTCGCCAACGATAAAGTGGCGAATGATCCATTCCGTCAGGGTTTGATGGATTTGGCTGCGCCTAGTTTTGCTCAAACACGTTATTTCACGTTGGAGAAAACGATCGCAATCATCGACAAAGCAAGTCCTGAACAAAGGATCCTAATCATCTGTGATTCTCCGGAAGATGTGGTGACTTTGGTTGAAGGCGGTGTACCCATCAAAAAAGTTAATATTGGAAACATGCATATGTCTGAAGGTAAACGCCAAGTTGCAACCGTTGTCGCTGTTGACGACAAAGATGTTGCGGCATTCAGAAAACTTAAGGAATTAGGGGTCGAACTTGAGATACGTAAAGTTCCAAGTGAATCCGCTGAAGACATCAACAAATTATTTAAATAAGAAAAATAAGAAAGGGAACGAATAAACATGCAATTTAATGCAATCCAAGTTATTTTGGTTTTCATTGTTACGTTCATCGCAGCAATCGACCAGTTTTCCTTCCTTGAATCATTATACCAACCAATCGTAATGGGACCGGTAGTCGGTGCTATTCTTGGTGATGTGAACGTCGGTTTGATCATCGGCGGATCGTATCAGTTAATGATGATCGGAAGTATGCCAGTTGGAGGCTCACAGCCGCCAAATGCGGTAATCGGAGGAATCATGGCGACTGTATTCGCAATTTCCATGAAGATCACTGATCCGCAAGCCGCTCTGGGACTTTCAATTCCGTTTGCTTTATTAGGCCAATACGCAGTTATTCTGGTCTTTACGGTTACTTCACCGTTAATGTCAAAAGCTGACCAATATGCTAAGGAAGCTAATACGGGTGCAATCGAACGTTTGAATTACATCACGATGGGCGCTCTTGGTTTATTCTTCGCCATTATCGTATTAGTCGGATTGATTTCCGGTCAAGCAATCGGTACAACCTTAACCACCGTATTACCTGCATGGGTGTGGGCTGGACTTAAGGCTGCCGGTGGTATGATGCGTTTCGTAGGTTTCGCTGTTCTGTTAAAAGTAATGATGTCAGCCGAATACTGGGGCTTCTATTTCGCCGGTTTCGCACTTGCTAATATCGTTGCAGGAGCAGGGTTAGGCGACCAAGCATTAGCGTTGATCGCTATGTTGGGAATCGCATTAGCTATCTTTGACTTCCAAATCAATGTTAAAATCAAACAGAATTCAAGCAAAGGGGTGAGCTCAAATGGCATTTAATACTGCATCTCAATACAAGAATTTAACGCCTGCTGCGCCACTTGACAAGAAAACTCTGAATCAGATGGCTTGGCGTTCATTATTCCTGCAAGGTTCATTCAATTACGAACGTATGCAGGCAGCCGGCTGGTTGTATGGAATTATTCCGGGTCTGCAAAAGATCCATACCGATAAAGAAGATCTGGCTCTTTCAATGGAACACAACCTTGAGTTCTTCAATACTCATCCGTTCTTGGTCACCTTCGTTATGGGTATCGTATTATCATTAGAACAACAAAAAGCTGATATCGGAATGATCCGTGCGGTACGTGTTGCCGCAATGGGACCTCTCGGTGGTATCGGTGATGCAATATTCTGGTTTACTTTAGTTCCGATCGCTGCCGGTATCAGTGCCAACATGGCATTAAACGGAAGCATCTTGGGACCAATCGTCTTCTTATTGATGTTCAATGTCGTTCAGTTCACAGTTCGTTATGGTTTGATGCACTGGTCATACAGACTGGGAACATCAGCCATTGAGACACTGACACGCAACGCTAAAGAATTTACGCGTTCAGCCAGTATCTTGGGTATCGTTGTTGTCGGTGCACTTACATCAATATATGGTGGAACCACGATTGCAACTTCTATTCCTAACGGTGATGCTCCGATCGTTCTTCAAAAGATCTTAGACGGCATCATGCCGAAATTGATCCCGCTTGCCTTGACCCTCGGCCTTTATTGGTTGATCAAAAACAAGAACTGGTCAGCAGTCAAATGTATCGGTTTGATCTTGATTGTCGGTTTAGTCGGCGGCTTCTTGAAGATTTTCGCTTAATGGATTACTCCTCCCTAAAATCATTCTCGTAAATTCAGTAAAGGAATCCTGGGCCATCAGGGTTCCTTTGGTACATTTACGATCATGTCGATTGTTGGGAATATCGAAAGGATTCTGTATGATAAAACTATTTGTCAGTGACATTGATTCAACATTGTTCGATCCGATTTCGGGTGTGGTTCCCAAGATCAATGTTCAGGCGCTCACAGAACTCCAACAGAGCGGTGTAACGCTTGCTTTGGCTAGCGGAAGGCTTATGCGCGGAACTCTAGAAATCGCCCGTATGCTTCATATGGATGAATATGGCGGCTATATCATATCTTCCAACGGAGCCTCGGTGATCAATTTAGCGACACAAACAAGTATAGTAGACAAAAAACTGAATGTGAACGAATTACGATCGCTGTATAATGATGCGAAACGTTTACACTTAAATTTCTCGGTCGATCAAGGTGAGGATGTCATTGCCAGCGGATTTGATGATGCTCTGAGTTATGATCGTGATGTCGTCGGACTCACATTTAAACTTCCGAATGTTGATTTGGATCCATATATTATGATTCCATCCCATAAATGTGCGGTCACGAAAAATTCCGCTGATCCAGATATCGCAATGAACGAGATGGTTGAATTGTGGCAGGATCGGTTCAGTATTGTTCGCTCGCATGAAAATTTCCTGGACATAATGGCTCATGATGTCAGCAAGTCGACT
>Ga0209125_1000635_pt1 | contig 42470 bp, 71 predicted proteins | sample BarGraIncub1131A_FD_184503 | JGI IMG/M metagenome (GOLD analysis project Ga0209125, IMG submission 184503) | Arctic peat soil microbial communities from Barrow, Alaska - Barrow Graham LP Incubations 11-31A (SPAdes) (version 2) | ecosystem: Environmental > Terrestrial > Soil > Wetlands > Peat... | reverse complement strand
CTCCGAAACCACCATAAATTTCTGTTTTGTTTGGAGTGGTAATAGTTTTATATATTGGATAGTTGTTCTTAAAAATTAGTTCTGGATCGACAAGTCTATTTCTGTATATATCAGTTGAAAACTTTACGAAAGCACTACTGTCGTCTTTGAAAATCTTGCTGTAAGTTCTGGTTGTATTGTAATCCTCAATCCAGGATATAACTTTCTTTCCGATATTTAGAGAGTCTTCTTTGGTTAAAGACTTTTCCAGATATTTGATTACTGCTACGTATTCGGTATCGGCCTTAGATGGAATTAGTTTTGTGATATATACGGGAGTAGAGTCCTCTATTGTATCAATGTGATTTACATATTCTATTTTAGGTAGTTCAGCCAATTTAGCATTCAGAGACTCTATCTTTGAATTTCTGAAGTACAAAATTATAACAAATCCTGCAATCAGTATAAATAATATTAAAGTTTTAAAGTTTTCGAACTGCTTTGTCATAGCTAAATTATTATTAGAACACCAAATTTCCAGTAATGAAGAGTGTTGATTCTGTTTTTCTTCTAGCAATAAGACCTGGATATGTTTTACCATCAGATTTTACCCACATCATAAAGGCATCTTCTATTGAACCAATACCACTTTTAATTCTTTTTAGTAAAGTACTGGACTTAAAATTTTCAAATCCACAATTATAAATGAATGATATTAAACTATCGAATTGATTTTGGTTTAAATTTAATTTGAGAGAGTTTAGTTGTTTCTCCCTAGGAACTAAATCATCATTAAGCATTTCAATTGCTTCATCAATTGTGAGAGTTTCTAGATCTGGATAAATCTCCAATAATCTCTTATATCCAGCGATTCCCTTAAGCCAAGAACCATCCAAATCCTTAAGTGCACGACCATAGGCAACCGTCCAAATCGAACTCACATCCATCTTAGGTTGTAATCCAATTTCCGTTAGATCTCCATCATTGAGTCCCTCATAATGAATTATAAGTTTAATACCAGTATTAGATGTTTTCATGTGTAGTTATTTGCTACAAAGGTAATAAAATAACTACACACTATAACATTATACATCAGAGATCATTTTATGATATAGATAAGCCTTTCCTACAGGAGCATCTTTATCATTAATCCAAGCCTTAGCTAACTCAAAATATACAGGTTGATTAACACCTATAACATTATAATAATCAGAATATACCATATTAAGAACATAATACCAATCATACATATTATACTTCTCAAATATAACTCCTACACTTGATGCAGCAGTAGTTGTTTCTGTTATTGTCCATTTAGGACCAACGGTACCATCCTCATTCTGCAAACTTGCTACCGCCTTTGCGACAGACTCAGAATCGAAATATGGACCATTAACTACTATATGAATATCCTCTATTATATCAGAGTATATTTCTGGATACAATACGCACATCTCATCAAGGTGTTCATCTAGTATTGTTATTATCTCTTTCATAGTAGATGGTTGAGATGGAATATCGATAACCTTACTTATTAAACTTAAGAATTCACTGGTCATAACATTGAAATTAAAGGTAAATAACTTTTAGCCTTTTGTATAAGTTGCGGTTTCTTCTCAATGGCATCCACCACTGCAATTATAGAACTCGCACCAAGTTCATTGACTAATATTTGAACAGCACGAAGAAGACTATATCCCTCTTGTTCACTACCAATTACGGATCTGAATATCATTTCTTCAACTAGTGGATATATCTTCTTCGAAACTACTTCTTCTTTTAAGTGAACTACATCACCCAAACTAACACTTTCTTCCATAGTGACAATTTATTAATGTGTAAATAATTGTAATACATCAGACTCTGAAGGTACGTATGAATCCATTTGAGCTGCAGTTGCTTCTCCTAGAATTTTCTGAAAATAATTGCGAATTTTCTGCCTTTCTTCCATCAAAACTAATTCCATCACTTTAGATACTGGTATTGAATATACAGGTTCTTCCATGATATTAAACTTTATTTGTTTCGTAAATTGATAGTACTCCAGCAGCAGCAGAACTAATTGCTATAAAAGATGAAGTAGAATTTGTTTCAAAAAACTCTATAGTACCAGCAGCAGGAACGGCTAACATAACTTCATAATCAGCAGCGCTAACCGCCCAATAAGCTCCATTTGTAGGAACTTTCTTAAGGTAAATTATTGTTGCTCCTGTATTTTGAAATCGTATACTTACTCTTTTTTTATTAATTGGTGCAACCACTACAGTTGCTATCCCTATCGTTATCGGACTTGCCATAATTTTTAAAGTCTTAAGAAAGAGGAGTAATTACACTCCCCTTTCGGTTAGATTAAACTACAGCTGAAACAACAGCGGCAGGAGAAAGATGAGAAAGAATGGTGTTTAACAAATACTGATTTTGAGTATTATTAGAAACCTGACCTGCAAGATCGGTATTTCTATCTCTCAAATCCTGGATAGTATTTGTATTAATTAATGCACGAGTCATATTACCATCAGATAATATCAACCCCTTAATTGCACAGCAACATTCAGCCATTGCAGCAGCACTAGCTACACCCTGATTGATTATTTGAGTTGCTAAGTTTTGAGACTGAATAGCTTGGTTATTAAAACCATTTACGTTCTGTAAACCTAATTGGTTAAAATTCTGCAACATATTAACGTTTGTTGCATTCACCTGAGTTTGAACATCACGTCCAAGTCCATTAATAGAACTTAAGGTAGTAAAGTTTGCAGCAGCTTGTGCGGTTGCAATGTCACCAAGACTAGATTGAAACTGATTAGCATTATAATCTATTGCTTGATTAAGTCTACGAAACTCACTCTGCAAAATGTTATTCAAATCACCAGCAGCAACTTGACTAGCTAAATTTGAGACCTGATTCTGTACTGATTGAAATGCAGGATTAAGAACAATATCCGTAGCAACTGCTGTAGTAGCAGGAGCGGCAGCACCATTCCAACCATTTCCACCCCAACCGCCACCATTGCGATTACCTAGCAATCCACCCGCAAGAGCACCACCGACACCCCCAGCTAAAAGACCACCTAAAACTCCTCCGCCGATTCCTAATCCAGCGCCTGAACTATTACCATTATTAAAATTAGGCATAGTTGTACCATCTAATGTAAGCATTTTTATAAATTTTAAAGATTAATAAATAAATTAATACATCAAAAGTACTATACCACAATAACTAATACTAATGAATATTATTATTAATCAAACTCATTGCCTGCTTTGACTTTCTCAAATCAGATGTGTAATAATGTAGTTCCTTAAATCCTACAACCTTTCTAGGTTCACAAATAATTCCATCTCTCCTTAATTTATGAAATTCATTTAAATTTACCCCAAGAAATTCAGCTGCTGCCTCTCTACCCATGGTTGTAGGATGATTAATTAATATTGAAATTAATTCCAAATCCTCAACACTAACATTGTCACACTCTCCATCATCAATCATTTGTATTGCTTTTTCCAATAACTTCCTTAATACTTTCATACATTAATTATTTAAATCGTTTAAAAACTCCATATTTAATCCTTAGAAATGTTGATACTAATATAGTACAACAAACTAAAGCCAATAATGTTCTAACGTAATAAATTTCATTAATAATAAAAAAGTTTACGCTCCACCACTCCATCACTATAATCACAATAAGATTCCAAATTAATAATCTATGCCAAAAGCAGAACCTTAAAGCTTTGGACATTATTAAAAAACAAATATCCACAAATAACGAATGCCCAAATATTGGATACACATAGTTATTTATGGATATATTGAACATGTAACATATTAATACAATTAAAATAGATAAATTAATTGCAATTGGCCAGATTTTAACTATCCTTAGTAGCCACCTCATGATTAAGGAGTTGTTCCACCTCCGGTTCTAATTGGAGGATCATTTGATTCAATATCAATGGTAACATTACCGCAAGCATTGGATAGTTTTTTAATAAATTCTAACCTCCACTTGCTAAATCTAGCAAATAACATTTTAATAAACTCCTTTAATTTCATAATAAAAATTTAAACTATTTATAACTATTAAGATTCACTCATATTATTAGGATTGTCATTTACTGTCGTTCCAAATCTCTCCAGAACTCCAGCACCGAGTAGTCCACCACCTACGTATAAAAGGTTATTCATTAAGGATTGTTGAGTTAAAGATATTTGTAATCCAATGAAACTTCCAATTAATAAACAAATATACAAAAAAATACACAGACCACCAAATATACGTTTAGAGGATAGTTCTACGTTTTTTGAAAATATTTTTTTAATCATAATTTAAATGATAAAATTATTTTACAACTCTGGTAATCCAAATTGATGTATGTATATTCCATCAAATGTATTTCCATCAAGAGTATACATATATTGTCTATTATCAGAAAAACAAAAATCTAGTGCATTTTTATTAACAATTGTTGTAGATAAATCCCAAGAACCTGTAGCCGAAACGAAAGTTGTATCCATAATTGAAGGACAGAATGGAGTTGGACCATTGTTATAACGTTCTAAAAATGCTGTACCAAAATTAGATAAAACAAAAAATGATGTTCCTGATAAATTGTATTCTAAACCTGTATATGCAGGACGAGTTCTATTATAATGCTTTGCTCCATTTGTTATTACACTATAGGGTGTTGTTAAACTAAAAGTTCTAATAGGTGTATATCCATCTTCTGATTCGCAAACATATCCTTCATCAGAAACCCATATACTTTTTATTACAAAACTACCTGTATTTACTTGTATATTATTAACACCAATCCATGAATTTAAATCATTTTCAGTAGTTAATGTTATTTCTCTTATATAATTACTATACTTCGTATATATAGTTTTTCCATCAGGATGTATCCATAATTCTCCTGGTCCATTCGTATCACCATTAAATAACATTGGTAATTGTAAAACTTGATATGTTGTTGATATAGTATTCACATTATATTTAGTATAAAGTATATATCTCCTTATTTCTGCCGCTTGAGCATTTGGTTCAATGAGCAAAAATATATAAGACCCATCTGCTGATATATCTATCGCAGTTATAAGTAAACCACCAAAGTTAACTTGATTTAAATATGTAACAGTTGAATATGTATAATTTCTAAACCCTAATAACGTTTTGGGATTCATAGTCTTACTTCCATATCTTGAATCAAAATTACCTGCAACTGAATTAGTAAATGCTGTATCTAATGAATTTCCTCCTGTTGCATTCACCACATCTCGCAAACTAAATGTATTCGTATCTGGTACTAATGGCATAATTCTAATTGTTTAATTCGTTCTTCCAATTGTGCAACCTTAGCTATAAGTAGATCAATATATGCCACTGCTTTTATTCCTTTATCATCTGTATATACAAGTTCAGGCATTACTAATTCCAATTCTTGTGCTATTACACCATATCTTGTCTTACCTAATAGATCAGACTTCATAGTAAATTGCTTAAATTGTACTTTATCTACTCCATTAAGATCAATTGCTTTTATATTACTCTTAAGTCTTATATCCGATCCTGATAATGTTGCATTTAATAATGTTACATTCCCACTAAACGTAGCAGTTGTTCCTGATATAGCACCTGTAAATGCAGCTCCAGATAAGTTTGCTTTACCTGTAATACCAGCAACAACTCTAATATCTGCCATTGCATCAGTATATTCAATAGGGATATATGGGAAATCAGAAATTTGTGACTTTACAATACTAATCCCTGTTGATTTATTCCAGGCTGTAAAAACAGGATCTGTTTCAGTAACTATAAAAGGAACATCATTAGTAAATGAACTTAGACCTGTGGGCTTACTTGTTACATCAGTCCAACTTGGAACCCATGTATCAGAACGGTATGCAGTTGATACACTTGCAACATCACCTGTCATAGTAATCCCTGTGCCTATCATGATTCCTCCTCTGACATTACCTGTTGCTAATTGTAGTGTATATCCTTGTCCAGGAATACGTTGCCATGCTCCATTATATTGTATATCATCTCCAATTGCAAAAGTAATACTATTCCATGTCCCTGCTGCTATTACTCTATAATACCATCCATTAGTAGTTCCCGTAGGTGCAATGTTAGGAGCAGGACTCCATGTGCCTTTATATACTTGTGAAGTAGAAATTGGTGACCATGACCCATTACCCAAGGCATCTGATTTAAGAAAATAACCATCAACGGCCCCAGTAGTTATTTTTATTGAGTTTGTTTCAAGTAATCCATTTATGTCCGTATCACCATCAACTCCAAATCTATAATTATTTGCAAGATTAGGATTTGTTGCATAATTTATACCAACAAAACCATTAGATCCAAATGCTGTAAGTCTATTAACTAATGTTCCTGATGTTGTACTTGTTCCAGTAACAGTAACTGCTGTAATATTTATTGTACATGAAGTTGGTCCACCACCTACTCTAGTTGTAGTTTTAACTCCTGTTGTATATATAGTGCCAGGGTTATTTACTACCACCTCTATTACAATACCTCCAGTTGGATTAATAGATGTTACAGTAACAGTTCCACCAGTTCCTCCAGCAATGTTTAGAACATTTCCCACAGAATATCCACTACCACCATTAGATACTGAAACTGTTGATATTGCTCCAATAACGGAAGCTGTCCATAATTGAACATCACCACTTACACCAGAACCAGTATTTAAACCACCTTGTAAAACTAAATTACCTCCAATTTTACTTGTACTTCCTGCAAGAGTACTTCCTGCATTTATAGTTAATGAACTACCATCTATAGCAGTAGTGGGTGATTCAATTCCAATTGTATGAGAAACGTTCCCATTAAGAGCAATACTTTTTGAAAATGTGGTATATCCAATTCCAAGCGAACCATTAACTCTAACATTTTTAGCAGTCCAGTCAACTGTTGTTAGATTAGAATTACCTGAATAGTAATAACTGTTATTATCAAAACTTGCAGTAGTTCCACTCATTTTTAGAAAACCAGTACCATATATAGAACTCCCCCATGCACCACCATTATAATAACCAATACCTTGACCAGTAGGTAAATCGTCCAAAGTTGCCTGAATAGTGTTACCTCCTATATTAGCAAATGAAATTCCATGATTACCTGCTAAAGAAAAAGAACTACCACCACCTGATAGAGACACTGTTGATCCTGATGTTGACAAACTCTGATTATCCGAACCTGCAACATGAGTATTAGTATAAGCTGTATTCCACTGCGTTGAGTTACCCCCTGTTGCTGTTAAATTCTTAGCATTCCAATCAACTGTTGAAAGATTTGAATTTCCTGAATAATAGTAACTATTATTGTCATAGCTCACCCCTGTACCTACCATTCTCACCAATCCAGTGCCATCAAGGGGTGCTTGGATACTTAATGCCTTAGTCTTTAACCAACCAGTAGCACTATCATAATAGGCAATTTGGTTGTCAACCGCACCAGTATCTATAATTGCTAAACGTTCAGAATTAACACCATATCTTTTCTGATATAGACCATCAGATAATGCACTAAGTCCAATAAATTCAGAAGCAACCTCACTAAGAGAATTTTGAATCTGTATATCTTTCTGAACTAATTGTTTCTGTGACATATTACTTGGAAGTTATTGTTACGTAATAGTTCTTGGTTACAATAGGAGCCTTATTAAATGAAAATGTAGTTATATTAGTACTAGTAGCAACTACTCCAACTACAACCTCTTCATAGGTAGAGGAGTCATATACAGCAGTTATTATCTTTTGACTACCCAGACTGTGCGTAACAGGAAAACTAACAGTTGTACCATCCCCAGTAAGAGTAGCTTCAAAAAACTTACCTATACTCTTATTGGCAATATATGTCTTTAATTTTAATGGAGTAACAACTTCTGTATCTAGTGTTCCTGCATCTGTTTCAGTTTGAGTAGCAATAGTGATAATACCACTAGCAGTTTCAGAGGCAGCAACTATATCAGGAATATTTTTATTAACAAATGTCCAATGAGCATTGGTTGTTGGGATATCTTGTTTTGCTATAATCATATCACCAACAGCTAATACTTCTCCAAGTAATGTACCTGCCACGGTTACAACATAAGTCCACCCTTGTTTAATACCAGCAGAAGGAGCAGCGGCAGTAGCATCAACACTACCTTTAAATATTAAAGCACCTGCAATAGCAGTAACTAAATCACTAGATAATGCTCTAGTATTAATATCCGTTTGTAATTCATTAAGTGCTGTTTGCACATCAGTAGCTGCGAGAGTCCCAGCAGGAGTATTAGCTATAGCAGAAGCTGCATGAGCACCTGTACCATTATTTATATGATTTGTAATTGCAGTATTAAGAGTAGATGTACCGTAAGTAAGAGATAATTTACCTTCCGATATACCTGCATTGGCAAATATATTTACATCTTTAATATTACTAAGGGTATTACCAGTTCCAGCAGCATCAAAAGTTTTATTCGTAAGGGTTAGTGTTGTACTTGAAATATAAGTAGCCATAGTAGCTTTTATATTACTCCACGTAAGTTTTTTCTTACCATTAGTGGCAGCGCTATCTTCTATAAGAACAACATCCGCATCAACAGGAGTAGGTTTATCGGTTAAACCGGCTATTTCTCCAGACGCAGCACTACTTAATATCGCAGAATCTCTAATGCCCTTTGCCGTAACAAATTTAGTATCATCGGTTCCTGTATCAATTTCACTAAAAGTGGCTTTACTTAATATAGTTTGATATATTAAATTTAATGCTGTTTTTATATTAGCCCATGTAGTTTGTTTAGCACCATTATCTACAGAATCAATTATAATAAAGGTATCAGCATCAACCATAATAGATTTAACAGCAGCAGAATCAAGAAATGCAGATATAACTGCTAATGTTATCTGTTTACCTAAATCTAACCATACTGTTCCTGTCCAACCTCTATATGTTACTAATGAGGTATCATAATATACAAACCCTGCATCACCAGCAACAAGTGTAGGAGCCGTAGCTAAATTTTGTAATTTAGCATTAAGTAATTGATTCTTATTTAAATCAATATCAACTAAAAAAGGACGTGCCATAACTTTAATATATTAAATTAATTAATTAATAAACGCTTTACCTGAAAAAGAACCATTAAATGTTATAAGTATATTATTAATATCAACATGTTCTACAGTACCCTCAACCTCTGTTCCTGCGCTATCAATAACTGTAACTGATGGATATTTATTTAAATTATGATTTATTGTCCATATGTTACTGGGAATGTTTTGTATAAATAGAAAATTTTTATCAGTAGTTATTTGCCGCCACAAGATATCAACTTCCATTTGGCGCGAATAATCCAGGGCTGAATGATGTAAATGAGAATAAAAAGATGGCATTAAAAATGGAGAATCACCATTAGCTACCGACTGATAAATAACCCCTTGTTGTGAATTTTGAGGACACTCACCGCAATTAAAATCATCAGATACCAAAATATAACTTTCATTTACCTCTGTAATTTTGAACGTATGTCCTATATAATCCTTTAAATAAAAACCAACTTCAATAACTTTTGGTTTCCCCTTTAATTCATTTATATCAATAGGTTTGACTGAACACCTATAGATAGTAGGTACTGTATCTGTTTTGGAAGATATTAGCAAAACATTTATTACATTTGTCCTCCAAACTATCTGAGTTTCAAAAAGGTTTAAATTTACCATTTTAAGAGAATAGTAAATTAACAGTTAATGGAATTATAGTATTGGTAAGTCCCATAATTAGACAAGTGTTTAAAGTTGTTTTTAAACCTGTATATGCTGCAGATCCTATTAGTAAAGTTTCTTCCTGTCCATCTACGGCCATAATAGTCACATTTGCCACCTTACGATTAAGTGAATGGGTTATCAATAGATCATATGAACTTTCACCAACTGAAATTACAAATCCGGTCGGAAGTGTAGCTCCTGCTATGCGACCAAACACATCATTAGATAAAGGAAGTGATAAAACAAATACATATTGTTTAGCAAATGATTCGTTATCTAACTGCAACCAATTGGAACCAATTCTACCATAATAATGAGATCCATCATATATAATAGAATTACTTGATGTTGTATATTTTGCCTTGGTTATTAAGTTTATTGCTCCAGGAATTAAAAGTTCACTTTCCGATACATTCCATTTTAATCCTGAAATACTAGTAAATCCAGCATTACTGTCAGTACTGTCTCCAGATGATAATTGGAATAATCCAGATTCTCCTTGATAACTAGCTTGTGGTATTACACTACTATTAAAAGCATTGGCACCTAACTGTAATGTAAAGTCAGGTTGTCCATTCATATCAAATGTCAACTTGAAAACATCATCTACAGTACCTACATCATCAGTTGTTTTAGTTACAGTATTGAGATAATAGTTAGAACCAGATGCAAAATCTTGCCATACAAGTCCATTGTAATATTGAGGTTTATATTCATTTACATTACCAGTACCAATAAACTGAAGCATACCCCACGTTGGAGTATTTAATATATCAAATGTACCAAGTTTAACTTCCTGTTTTACTTCAAGTCTATTATTAACCTTCAATAATCCATTATTTAATTCCCCATACAATAGAGATCCCAGTTTTGCTTCACTTAAAGTATTATAATTAGTGTTAGATAAATAGAACCTATTATTAACCGTTTCTAACCTACCTGCATAATTACCTATATAAATAGATCCCTCAATACCACTATCAGTATCAGAGCCAGCAAAATGACCTAAAATTAGATTATTAGAACCGGTTTGCAATCCGCCACCAGCAGAATCCCCTATTAGTATATTATTACTTAGATTAGTTGCCCATACTAATGATCTTGTAATACCGTGACCAAGTAATAAATTTTTATTACCAAAGTATTGTAATACTCCTTTATATACAGTATCTGGATTATTCTTTACCTGAATACCAGTAAATGCAGATAGATTTAATGTTTTTAAATTATTATCGAAAGTAAAAGAAGACGTTCCTCCAATAGTATTCTGATAATCAAATAGAATTTTTGTATCTCCAGGAAGTGCTGGTGTTGGCAGAATTGCAGTATCTAACCATGCCATAGCCCCTAACGCTAATGTTTTAGTAGAACCACTATTCATAGTAAATATAGCAGAGTTACTTCCTGATGGTCTTTGTATGGTTTTTAAATATTCCTCCTTACGCCATGCTGGATTTTTATTGGCATCTAACTTCCAGATAAAGTCTGCAGCAGTAGATGTACTACCCTTAGATACTAATCCATCTAGTAGATTAGTATTAATTTCGGCAGTAGTGGTTAGAATATATTTAAATTTGGCAGTATTATTGTCCCAGACTAGAGATTTATTATGCTCATTAATTCCAGGATTTCTATTGGTGCCATCTATATGTGAAGTTTGTCTTATTGTCCTAAATTCCATATTAAACTATATTAAGCAAATATTGAATAAATACTTTATCGCCAGCTTTGAGATTATAATACGTGTGCCAAGATAATGTTGAACCAACTATAGTAACTCCTTCTTCATTAGATTGAACTAATGGAATTGGGTCATTATCATTAACTACAACTCTAATACTATCTGGATCTACATCTGAAATATTAAATGGTAATGTTATTGAATTAACATCATCTATATCTATCGTTATAATAGTAGATCTCCAATCTTGATTATAATTTTGGTACGATACAATGGTTGGAGGGATAATTGGTCGTGTATAGTCTTTAACGTTGCCATGAGAGTCTAACTCTACATAGACTATGTCTTTTATATCATTATTGAGATACTCTCTTATTCGACTTGTAAATGCCATTAAAACATCTTCATCAATCTCTTGGTCTCCAATATAGAATTTGGAATCAATAGTTCTGATAGATATTAATCCTCGGCATAGAAAATATAGAACACACAAATCCTTATATCTAGCAATATATTTATCACTACCTATACTAATAAAACTAGACATTTTATCAAGATAGTATAAATATATCCTCTTAGATAGATCTATTTCTGAATTTAATTTCTCTTCTGTTATCATATTAGATTCTTAATAACATCCTTTGTATAGATAATAATGTCTTATTAAACTTTGTATCCCTAGAATTAACACTAGTTGTATCTAGATATTTGAGTCCCTCTAGATATAGTACTGGCATTATAATTTTCTCGGCATTATATTTAATATCTTCTGGTACATGCAAATCGTTAACTTGACTAAACACAGCGCCAGTAATTCCAGCATAAATACCGAAACCACTATTATTACTAATAAGATTGCCAGCATTTCCATTAATAGAAACCCAATACCAACCATCTTCCACGTATAAGTTGCCATTTAATTTTAGAAAACTTATTTCAATGGTTCCAGTATCAATAAAAGTATTTAATTCTAATTCGGTTAATCTATAAGTAGATATAGGAGTTACTGAATCTGTACTATATAAACTAACAACTAATCCAGTTAATGAATCCCTAGAACTATCTATTGGCACCCAATTCGTTTGGTCGTTTATTTGAACTCCAGTCTGAGTTGCATTAGATGATGCGAATATTACGAGATTACTCATATTAAATATTTTTTTTATCTTTATCTTTATACCACAATATAAATCTGAATAATATTGTACACGCTACCATAATCGACATTATATATGATATCAATGTAAATACTTGTATCAAATTAACTAGAATACTAGTAGTAGCCACTTCTGTTACTATAGTTGATGGTATTGCATTGGCAACTGTTGCCACTCCAGATAAACCAAATGTTGTAAAGACTCGATTGTTAATATCCTGCCATACCGTAGAGGAGAAGAAATCTTTTAGAATTATCATGCATTATAGTTGTTTGTTGTTAATATTATTTATAATATATTTTTATTCCCATGGCCGCAGTAGTTCCTGTTAACCAAATCTTGTTAACCTTAAATCTAGACAATTCTTTTTTATCAAACGTCATTATTCCTACATTGCCATACAAATCCGTATATTTAATATCTCCACCAATTAATCTTGGTTCAAAATATCCTGGATGCAATAAATTAACTGTATCTGATAATACTGCGTCAATACAACCACCATTAATTCCAATATCAACCTGGCTTCCATCTGAATTAATTATCTGAGTAGTTTGAGTTCCTCCAGTTAATATAGTTTCTACTTGATTTGTGTTAGTTGCACCAGTTTCACCTTGCAACCATATTCTCTTTAACCAACCTGTTACTTCACTTGACATATCCTTAATTTTTATTTATTTGTACTTTTGGGTTTACTTCTTGCTATAGATTCAGTTTGAATATTATGACGATTTTTTTCATCTAAGTCCTTCATACTCAACTTAAAATCCTGTTCCAATTTATCTCTTTGTAATTGAATTTTATCAAATTCAGAACTATCCTCCTCGGTATATTGACCTTCTTTTCCAATAAGAGCTACTTGAATTCTGGTTTCATTATCTCTTTGACTTTTAAGATCTTCCAACTGCATTTTCATTTGTTCCATACGTTCCTGAGATTGTATTTGTGCTTGCATTTGCTGTTGTTGAGATTCAGACTCTTTCTGTTTATTCTGTTGCATATTATTCTCATCTTGTTCTATACGTCGCATTACCGATGTTAATGATGAATCTGTAAATATTTTCATTACTGTAGAGAATGATAACATTTGATTCTGTAATCCAGCATGAGCTAATTGTTCTAACTTTTGCTTTAATTCCATATCACCCATGTCATTATCTACCATGATATCATAGTCCATTTCTGCAAATTCATCTCCATCGACATTGAGCATAGTCATTACCTTTTCATCGGTAATATACTGCAATTTCTTATTAGTCCCTTTAAGGGCTATTTTAGCCGTTTCTAGCAACGTAGTAAGACAACGCTTGCGTACGTTATCATGTATCATGAAAAGCTCTTCAGTACTATGAGAGCTACTTGAAATGGCACGTTCTACTCCACCTACAGTCTCACGATTATCAACCTGTCCTTGCCTTTGCTTTGACACTCCAGATATCTCAAACATTTCATCTTTAAGATAATCTAGTAATCCTATATATAATTGTATTGAATTACCAACCTCTAAATCTAATGGTCTTCCTGAAGTATTAAAATTACCTGCCATCTTTCCAGTAGCAGCACCTTTAGTACCCTCCTTAAAACTATCAACAACAGATATATTATCTTGTTCAATAAAGTACAACCATTTCTGATAATCCCATCCTGCAGGCATTCTAGCCTTATCTAATTCTAGAATCTTACCATAATTCTTAGCAATAGTCTTTGCGAGTCTATCTTTAACTGCATCGAACATATATTGATAAGGTTTCATTCTATCAACTAGAGATACTGGTTTGGATTGATTAGTATTATATACCTGACCAATGATTCCAGCATGACATTCGGATGGATTATTTAATCGCATATACTGAATGGGTTTAGGACGCATATTAATATATACTTCCTTACCAATCTTGGTGCCCTCCCAAATCTCATTAACCCAAAGATCTTCCGACTCTTCACCGATAAATGGATCTATCTTATACGACTCATCCTTAAAGGCATATAACTCCTCACCAGTCTGTTGATCGTATGATTTAACTGATTTAATCTTTCTCTTAGACTTCCAGTACACCCTAAGAACTCTAATATTACCCATATTATCCATATAGGAAGAGTTAGGTAGTCCTGCAAAGTTATTACCCATCCATACAAATGAGTCAACTGTATTATTCTCTAGATTATCCTCTGTAATTAATGGAGAATATAAGAAAGCATTACGCTCATCCACATTACCCATCTCATCAGTTTGAACCAGGTTCTGATTACTGATATCTTCAATATACTCAACATCCTTATCTTTAAGGTCTGCGTAATAAACATCAATAATTTTCGATGGAGACCAGTAATCGTCAAGAATAATAATATCAGCATCTTCTATTTTTGAGGAATAACCACTTCTTAATGTATATACTTTCCTTGGATTCAAATGATCCATTATTGGTTCATTGCTTCTAATGTCAAATTGATAGATTTCTTCAGAGGCTATAAGAACATCCTTAAACCCTTCATTCATTTTAATGTTGAAATCTACTTCCTTGATATAGTGTTTTAATAACCAATTGGCACGTTTCTCCCTGAGATCTTGCCAGTTATAATTAAAATATTGTTGTAATTTATCTAAATCCTTCTTGGCCTCTTCTTCTGATACAGAAGTATCTGTAATTATTTTGGTTACTCTCTCCTGTGCTTCAGCAATCTTATCTGTCTCAATAGAAGATATGGCATCATCATTACAAACTTTAACTATATAATCATGTTTTCTACGAGACTCCTCGCCTATTAAAACATTGAGTGGATTATTAATTATGGAGAAATGTTGTATATTATTAGGTATTAATCCAACACGTTTATTCATTGGATTAAGAGTCTTCTTCATATCTTCTTCATGGAGAATTCCATTAAAGAGATCGTAGTTAATCTTCTTGCCACGCAATGATCTTCGTATACTATTATTGAATAGGTAACTATTCTTATCTGCCCAATCTAGATGAGCCTTACGCCAATCTAAACCTTTCTTTGCTGATGGTAACTTTTGTCTGGGAAATCCAGATGATTGTATGGCCATATTTTTTCTTATATAAGGTTACAAATTTAACTAATTACTAACGATAACTAACTTTATTAAAACTCTCTCTGCCATTGTTCATAGCTATTTTGACCCTGAAATGCATTGGCAAAATTCTTATCTATATATTCATCAAAGTCATCGTCCTTCTCTTTATTATCTTTATTCTGAATATACTTCAATCTATCTTCTCGGTATATCATTAACATTCCCATGGCCGATATTCTATCTGCATTTATATCTGAATTCCATGCAATTAACTCTTCGACATATGCTATTGATCTGATACAATGCATATTAAGTTTCTCACCAATTTGATTACCTTCTACATCCACGTCCTGAACATATGCTTTAGACATAAGCCAATCTCGCTGTAATCTACGTCCCCAAATATTTATTGGAGCTGTAGCATTTGTGCCGAGGGCCTTATTTCCAAAACCAGTAGTTTTTACATAGTCCATATCTCTCAATATCTGAGGAGTCTCACATAATAAAGACAAGCAACGCTTCTGATCAAAATAATTGAATAAACCCTTCTTATTGTTTTCGTAATTAGACTTGGCATTATAAAACATTAACATCCTTCTGCAAATCTCATAGAAGTCGTTAGCAAACTTAGGTCTTCCAGTATATTCAGCTACAATACGATCTGTATATAGGTCGAAAATTAATATTGATGTTAGTGATGTTGTCTGAGCCTGGTCGTCGTCAACTGGGTCAATACCAGACACATAGCGATTTGGATCTATCTTTCCATCGGCACCAGTCTTTGGCATTTCAAATATCTCAATAGCCCCCTCTGGTTTATCTGTACCTATTGGAAATTTTCTAATTGGATATAACTCTGCATTTGGTTTCCATTCTATAGATTTACCGGTGGCTATTAAATCTCCAACATAATGAGTGTCAAAGAATCTAGCACCTTGTATTCTAACACTATCTCTATAATCCTTCAAATCGGCTACTGGAAATATAGTTCCAGAAGTTCTCATTACAGCCTCAGATGGTGTAATACATTTCTCTGCAATTCTCTGGGTTATTACTTGAGGATCTACAGAATTATATTTTATTATATATCTTTCATTTAAAACCTCTATTAATGCTTTAACTACATCTGATTCTCCGGTTTTAAGATCAAAACATTTCTCTCTGTTCATGTATGATCCCCAAAAGAATCCACATAATGTTTCACCATTAACATTTTTATCAAATACATTTGGGATTCCATATATATTATATGCTAATGGATTCTTAAATAATTTCTCCGATCCAGCAAAGTCAGACCCACTAGTCCCTCCGGTTCCACCTGCAACCATCTGACCATGAGTTACTTCACCCTGTTCTACTGCATCTCTATTGACATTCCATGCGTGTTCTAGATTTGGAAACAACCCATCTTCTTCATAATGAATTAATGGCCCTCTTATCCCACGAGCCTTATCTGGATTGTCCTTTAGACTAATTCCAAATACAGACGATTTAAGACCTCTTTTTACTCCGTACTCATCTTGAAACCCTAATTGTATTTCTCTCGATCTGATAGAGTTTATGAGCCTCATTTTTGGCAATGGAGTTGTATCTGCTATCCAGTCTAGATTATCAAGAACCTTTCCAAAGACGCCCTTCTCTCCATCGAGAAATGTTTTATCAGATGCTAAGTGAAAGTTTGGCAATCCTGGTTCAACATACATATTTCTGGGAGATAATGATGATAACTTGAAACTGAACCCAACGCCCCTGCATTTAATAATCTTAGCATGAGCACCATTATCTCTAGCTTGATCTAGATAATGAAAAAATAAGTAGTCACCACTCCATATTCTTGGAAACTCTCTCTTTCTCAAACCCTTAGATTTTTTATTTTTAACTGAAGCAACCTCTTCTACTAACCATATTTGACTATAATTAAGATAAAAATAATATCCTCCGGTAATCCATTCACCATCACTCTCCCTAACTAAACCATCTCGCCACCTTCTTAACTCTTCCTTCCAAAACTGAGTGTACTCTGACTTTGGATTTGGATTAGGTCTTAAGTGTGTATATCTACCATGTTTTTCAAAGTATATAGCTCTCTCTCTGAAGAAGTCCATATCTTCAAGAATATGAGGTTTTGTTAAATTAACTACAATTCTATTGTCATCGTGACTACGTCTTATGTCGTCTACATTTAAATTACAATGTCTTTCTCTGTCTTTTGCGAATCCTCTAACATCTTCAGTTTTAACTAACCAATTTATAAAAGAAACAGACTCTATTAGTTCAAGCAGGTCACACCAAACGTCTTTAGATAATGAAGATCTAAGTTCTTCTGTCAGTTTTGTTTGGTATAAATTTGTCTTTATATACTCAGTTTTAGTTTCTTCCATTTGTTAATTTTATCACAAACAATCTTGGCTAAATACCCTTCCAGATACGTTAATGATTCGTGATTAGTCCCATCTACTTTAACTCCTACTCTATCTAGAATATACCAAGCAATGTGAATTGACTCATGATGGATCGTATTTATTTCTGAATATCCTAATATATTAGAATTGTCATTTATAAATAAAATCATATGAATATTTACAAATTCCCCAGAAATCTTCTCTAACATAGAAGAATATCCATTACAATATGCATCTAGATTATAAAATGTTTCATTATATTTCTTTTCTATAACCGTCTTAAAGTCAGATCCACTTCCATAATATAATTCTAAATTATCATCATAGATTGGGATTTTTATACTTTTATGTCTAAGATTAATCTTTTCTTTCTCTTCCTTCATGTTAATCTAAATTTTAATTATTATATTTAATACTAATAGAAAGGTTGTATCCATTTTTTAGGTTTAAAATATCCATGTCCATTTGGATAAAATTTTAAATTATCCTTAAAGTTTAACATATATACTTTTCTTTCTATAAGTTTTTTTATTCTATCAAGTTCAATTAGATCAATTGGTATAAATGTTATATCCGATAATTCTAACTCTGTAAAATCAACGTTAATGCAAATAAGTACTGAAAGTATTGAATCTTGAATTTCTATATCTGTTAATATTGCTTCAAAATTGACTATTGCAGAAAGTATTGATTCTGTAGTTTCACTTTCAGTAAACTGTACCAAAATTGAAGTTATAGCAGACAATACAGAACTTAAACTTTCACACTCGGTAAGCGCTAAAGGAATAGAAGCCTGTCCAAGTAATGTACTTGAAATTACTTCGGATTCAGTAAAGTCAACTGTGAAAGGTGTCCTTGCATTAATATCAGTAAACAGTGTTTCCGCCTCGGTAAATTGTGCAGGAATACTTTGAGCCTGTCCAAATATCCAACCTGTATTATTTCCTCCGTCAGTTGATTCAAGTCCTGAGAACCATTTATTAGCAGGAGTAACATGTGAATAACTGATTGCTTCCGTACCGTCTGCATTTACAATACTCGCACCTGTCAAATTCAGCGTATGAAAGGCATTTGTAATACTTCCTATCGTTGCTCCTGCTCCTATTGTTGCTTTACCTATCTGCTGAGTAGTACCTGCTGTGAACCTTACTTTTCTTCCTGCATCAATGATTAACTCGGCTATTGTGTTTGAACCTAAGAAGTCAATATTACCAAGATTTGTTCCAGAAATCCATATTTTGTTGTACGTTTTACCTCCTATCCCTAACCTAACATCATTTGTTCCTGTCCCAACATTTGTTTTTATTGTAGAACCTTCACTATAAAAAGTTCCAGCAAGGTCAGTTATAACATTTGTCCAACTAAGAGTATGAGTACCATTCCCAAGATATAATATTGCACCGACACTATTACTTAAACTTAATCCAGTAAGATTAAAATCATTTAAATCAAAAGTTCCATTATAAATTCTTAGATGTGTACCCAAAATCAAATTTGATAAATTCATATAAACTCCATTTGGAGCATACTGACTAATACCTGATAATCCTACTTTGCTATAGGTATTTAAATTATAGTTTCCTCTACCATATAAATTTATATTATAGCCTCCTATTGGTGTTATATTATTCCCCAACACATAGCTTCCATAAACCTCAATAGCATTAGCCAAAGTCCAAGTAACAGCTTGATTAACCGCACTCATATCCAGGCTCCTGCAAATCCTCGGTACATTAACCGATAAATTGCAAACCTGATTGAATGATCCTGCTAAAAATGTGGCATCATCCTGCGGCAATGGAACACGTCCCGCTGTGGTTAATGCCACATCGCTAAACCAGTTTGCCACATCACCATAGTTTGCCGTTGCTGCCAGTTTTTTAAAGTACTGAGGTACTGCTGCGGGAAAGGTTATACCTGAGTTTCCACCGCAATCGCCAATATCTGTTTGGGTTGAAAAGTTCCTATTTGCCGTTCCTGCTAAAGTAATATCCCTGAAATCACAGTTGGTAATGTTGGTAGTGCCGTTGCAGGTGATGGTTCGGGGTGTGCCGATTGTGCTGGATACTACTAAAGCCCGGTAGCTAGTTGCATTTATTCCAGTAATTAAAAGATTATTATTAACTGTAATATTTCCTGTTATCGTCACGCCTGAGTTAGTTGCATATATTCCTGATAATGTAAGATTATAATAAGTGATAGCTCCTCCCACAGTTATCGTAGAGGCAGCAGTGATATTGACTGTTGACGTATCGTAATTAAACGTAAATCCCGTAGGTGCTGAATTATTCCAATATCCTATTTTAAAAGTAGATGCTCCTAATGTTAGTGTTTTTGTCCCTACAACTGTTAAATATTGTCCTGTTGTGGTTGTATTTTTACCTGCTTGATTCCAAGTACCATTTACGTGATAAATATAAGTCCCCCCAATATTCATATCATCCCCATTTATCACCGTACACCCTACCGCATCAATATACAATCTATTCCACGCATGCGTCGCCCTTCCATTTGTTGTAACGGTACAGTCTCCTAATATATATAAATATGAGGTTCCTGTGAAGTTGTAAAGACTGTTATCTACATGTTCAGTTAGATTACCATATAGTGACAACACATAGACTGCACTTGTAATTGTAATAGGTGATGTTAAGGCAGAACTGTCTAAACTACCAACAGAGGCAGCAACATCAAGAGTAAGTACTCCTGCACCTGAATACTGATCAAAGATTACATCATCAGCAGAGGTAGGAACAGAAAAACCCCCTGTACCATTTGAAGTGTCACTCCAAATAGTAGTGTTACTCCAATTACGTGCGCCTGTGCCGATTAAAAATCTACTGCTCATTATAAGTTATCTAAGAGTTCAGAAAAACAAAGCACATCCAAGTCTGGGTTATACACTACCAACATCTTCCCTTTCTTAATCACTTCCATTTCTCCCTTATATGCCTGAGAAATAAATTCAGGATGATTCTCAATGTAGAACTTAATCGTATCCATACAGTTATCAATCAGTTCACTCATTGATAACTTTGTAAGGTCATCTGCATTAATCACGTAAGGAACTGATATGATCACCCCGATAACTTCGTCAAGTCCATCTGTAATAGTAGGAACATATGTTTCATCACATAACAGGGCAAGGAATGAAACATCGTTAATGTCCATTTCCTTGCTGTCATATGACTGATAATATTGAGAGTAAACGACCGTACTCATCTTAGCTTCCTGTTACCGTTAATGCTCCTGCCTCAATGATGGGTTGTACATTGGTAGAAGTCGGAATTCCACTTGCTAATGTCTGCAAATGCAACTGGTTACCTCCTGATACCTGATCGTAGATTGCCACTTTCGTTGCCGTTCCACCGTCAGCGGTTGACTTTACAAAGTTGATCTGTGCCACGTTGGTAATAACGTTACCTGTGCGACTGAATCCTGAACCTGTGCGAGGAATTGGAATGCGGACATAACCACCATAAGCGGCTTCTGATGCACCTACAAACAAAGCGGCGTATAAATTACCTGCTGTTGCAGCTGCCGGTAAACCGGTTGCATTGCCAATATTAGACCAAGCTGCGTTAAGGTACAAATGATCTAGTGATTTCTGAATTGCGTAATCTGAACGTGTTGTCATAATTTTATTTTTTTAATTTTATTTAATTAATCTATATTAAGTCCCTCTTCATACATAGAGAATGATTTACTACCAATCTTCTTACCTTCCTTATCCTCTATCTGTCTAATCAATTCCTTCTCTACCTCTCTCATAGAGGCCATTACTTTTGGCACCTTTTCGAGTGCTCCAATAACTTTTTGTACTGCAGAGATCTTATCATCACTTGCATCTATTAATGCCTTAGAATCGCTTAAAATCTCATTAACAGCAGCGGCAGCTCTCATGGAAGCTTCATACATATAATGAACTGCGGTTTTAGATTTCTCTTTATAGAATCTAATAGCCTCAGTCATAATTGGATCTATTTTCCATTTAATAGGAAGTTCTATATCTTTTTTTATCTCAGAACATCTACCGTCATCATCCAGTATACTATTATATGGACTCGTAATATCAGCATAAAAGAAAATAAATGCAAATTCTTTTAATGCAAAGTCTTTATCTTTATTTCTCTTATATACATTAATGAATGGTTTTAACAATAAAACCTCTTCCACTATGTGTACATTATACGATGATTTATCAAAACTAAAAAGATTCATTCAATTGTTTTACGTGTTCTAACTCTCACAAACTATAATCTTGGTATATCAATTAATTCTATTATGATCTCTGATTAGCTCCACAAGATCAAACAAATCTTCTATAGAAGTAACCTCACCATTATAACTATATGTGTTCATACAAAAATCTGTCTCTCTCTGTAATGTGGATTTTAACTCTATATAGTCAGTCCCAATTAATTTATCTAATCTATAAAGGTTAATAGTGTTTCTAGGTTTATCATACCTATTAACTATATATTTATATGAATCTATTATATCGGAAGACCAGTTGTCTACTCTTGTAAATCCTAACCATTCTATCTCATCTCGACTTATCATTTCATGTTTATTAAATTGTGCTACAAAGATAGTGATAATTAATTGATATAAAAAGGAGAGCCCGAAGACTCTCCCAACCGAAATCTCAAGGATTGTTATCTTAATGAGATTGTCGCAATTAAACGCCGAAACGTCGATCTGCTGATACTTTCCAAGCAGAGTGGCTAAAGTTTGCTAACACAATATTTTAAATTTAAATCATCCATTAATTGATCATATACTCTTGGCATCTTTGGATGTTTATGATCAGATTTTAATTTGTCATATCTAACCCACTCTCTATTCCATTCGCGAACATCTTCTAACAATTCATATAAGTTTGTATCCATTATTCTAATCCATTACGCCAGAACATCCTAATATGACTATCTGGAACTACCATAATTTCTATTCCATCAATGGTTTCGATGGGCCACGCAATACTAACTGTTTTTTTATGAAGCTCCTCATTTAATGTAGGCTTACCTTGATCAACCCAGTCTTTCACAAAATACGGTCTTGGATCTATTTCTACTGTATATCCAGGTTTTAAGGTTCGTACCGATTCTCCCTTCTTAATAATATCCTGTTTCATATCAATTACTGGCTTTGCTGCTGTAATGATTCCAGTAGCACTAATACTTGATTGTTTGTTACATGTTAAAAAGCAATAATTAAACATGGGTTCAGCTTCGATCTTCTGTAATTTCTTCATCTTCTTTTGGTGTATTTAATTGATTTAATTTGTACTGATTCATAAACATCTTAAATAATACTGGCATATTAAAGTTAAGTTTCTGATCTTTAACTTCATCATATAAATGCCCTTGTAATTCTAACGCCTGAATTTTCTCTCTCATCATCTTATATGGCATGACAAGAATCTTTTCTATCTCTTTATTATCTACATTATATTGTTTAGCTATATCTGAAACAATTCCAGTAAGTATTTTATCCATCTATAATAGGTGTAATATTAATGATTTAAACCAATCTACATCAGTAATGGTTCCATTGAATAACCTATCCTCAGAATATTTTTCGTATATTTTTGATTTAGATGGATCTTGTATTATAATACTAGCAAAGTTGGTTTCTTGATAAAACCTAATCAGCATATTATATCCAATAAAATTATTTTCTGAATATTCCGTAAACCCACATGATATAATATCATTTTTATCCATCTGTTAATTTTAATATAAATTCAACTCTCAAAAACTTACTATCATTATTAATATTGGGAATGAATACTTTATTAATCCTATCTCCATCAATCAAGAATCCTTTCTTTCTAAGATTACTTAACATGTTCTGAAATACAGCCGTATTCTTAACGTTTGCAGACTCTTTAATAGACTGTCTAACCTTAGTAGACTGTAAGTATTCATCAAGTAATTCATCGTTTGTAATCTTCTCTTTCAGTTCAATACGCTTATCTAAGAATTTACCAGCCAGTACCATTTCTCCTTCAGATAATCCATGTAATTCTTTGGTTAACTTCAACCATTGCTCACAGAGATTATCTCTAGTACATGGTATTATTGCTCTATTTGTATTAGTCTGTTTTGGTTGTTGCATCTTTACGTTCTAGTTTAATTTCATTACTAACCGATCTCAAAACATTAACTGAATCTAAATCGTAATATATATATTCTCCATTATACATAGTTCTATATAATCCACGTTGAAACCCATGAATTTCAGTAACTCCATGAGTAGTAGTTTCCTTTGTATATCTAAATATATCTTTTATTAATTCTGGAGTAAGTGTTGTTAACTTATAGTTCTCCATCTGGTCGTTTTTGATTAAGTAACTTATCTCCATGAGCCATAATCCAATATTCTTCCCAAACAGCTATACTATCTTTACTGATCTTTAATCCTCCACAATCATTACAGTAAACTCCACCTTCATCATCTTCTTTAATATTGAGAGAGCAACATGTTGCCTTACTGCAAAACTCTACTGGGATATCGTTATATTCTTCTTTCGTCATAATTATAATCTTTGTATAGGTTTAAATTATTGTCTTGCCATTCTTAATCTCTGATCGTTAGTTCCAGCAATCATAGTAGTCATACCAGACTCTCTAACTACCTCCCTATCATTACCGCAATTAAAACAAGCTCTCGATAGGTCTACAACCTTACCATCAACTACTCTAATACTAGTCCCAGAAACACTCATAACCTCTCCGTAATAATCACACTCTTCGTTTGTACATTTATACTTCGGCATATTTTAGTTTTTATATTTATAAATTCTAGCACAAAATGGACTTTCATCACCAATCTCAATATCTTCCGAAATAATATATTTATCTTTTATTTGATCCACCTCATATAAAATATGATTTATAAACCCATTAATAGAACCCATGAATTTTTCTTCAGTATTGTGTTCATCTTGAAATCTACATGGTATGATATAGTCAACACCATCTCTAGTTACACTAATTCCAAAACATGCATCCATTATATAACGATACGCATTTCCCTCATCTAAAACATTTGTCCTTGCAACATTTACACTTAAATTATTATTAAGTACTTTTAAACATCTAATACTTACGTTAGGATACACCGCATAATCTTTATGAGGTAACTCTCCTTTGTTTAATTCAACAAATTTAGTTTTAACTTCCATATTTTATTGTTTTAATTACGATACAAAGGTAAACATCTAATTATTAATATCAAAGAAAAATCGCATTTATTTTTAAAAATAATTCCAGATAGAACTTAATCTACCTGGAATATATAATCAAATTAAACACTATGAGTCTATTTTGTAACCTTTAATAAAATACCTAGCGATAACTCTGCGCTGTTTGGATCGAGTTTAAAAGTACGAACCGTACCATTATCTGCGGTAGATTGCCATGTCTCTAGCATCTCACCCATCGATATAACCCCATTAACAAAGTCCTTGTCATTCTCAAATTTAATCTTAGCACTAGTTTCCATATAATATAGTTTTAAATTTCGTACTGCAAAGATACAACTATAATCTTGGTATACCAAGTAAATTATGGTTTATTTTATTTAATATCAAATTCTTTTAATAATCTTTCCTTTACGTAAGTATCAACAGTTAAATCCCTATTATCAAATCTTACAACTCGTTTTACCCCATGTAAATTAACTAGATTGTCGGTTCTCAATCTATCATAGATCTTATCATTCCAGTTATAGTGTTGCTGTCCATCAATCTCTACAACTAAATTATATTCTGGCAAATAAAAATCAACTATATAAAAACTATATCCAACGTAATATATCTTTTGAAACTCATAGTCAACTCCCAATTCGCGAAGTAGTAATTTCATCTTTAACTCAGTAGGAGTTGCGTTAATTGTGAGAGTATGTTTATTATTTTCTGCATTCTCATGTAGTCTCTGAGCGTTAACTCTAAATCTAGCTAACTCGTCATATGGCTTACTTACTATATTCGCCAATACGAAATCATAAGCCTCACGACTCAATCCCATATTGAGTAATCCCCTAACTCCATTAACACTCAATTCCAAACATGCATCTGGCCCGACTACTGATGGTTTGCGGTTCTCTTTCTTTTCTGAATCAACGTAAACTCTAACTTTTGCTCTCTTTCCCATCTGATAATTATTTAACAATTAAACATGAAAACATCTCGTATACCGCTCTCATGGTATATCAAGATGCCGTTACCAACACTCCTATTTTAACCTTGTAATGCCAACGGCGTTAGTTTAGTGCGATCTTTTTAATTCCCTGCTAGCTACTGTCATCTCCTCTGCCGCTGATTCTGGGCCGTAGTCCTTAACAATACCGAATGATCTTACACTACAAGGTCAGTTTCTTCTCTACCGGGGATAACTTACTGTTATTTACAGATTACAACCCAATGTCTTTTGCCCTACTAGAATTAACGGTCGAGCCTGAATCAATAGTCAAATGACACGTCATTAACTATGAGAGAATATGCAAAGATAATTACTATTTTTATATTATCCAAATATTTATGCAATTCTTTTATACAATATAGCTAAATCGTTATTTCTTCGGTACTCTATCCTCTAAATACCCCTTATAGTCAAAATAACCGACCAATGCCAGCGCAGTATTGAGAGAGTAATTGAACCATTCACCATTAATAACTGTTGCCAGGTTTAATAAGATAACTAAAACGATAGCCCTGCGAATGTTTAGGCGATAAAATAGCCATAGATATACACTGTTATTAACGATGGCGGTACGAGTTTTCTGGAGCCAGGCTTTGAATTTTAAGTAAGCTTTCATATTATAAATTTTTAACACATTTATTATTTTTAATAGTTAGAAAATAATCGCTAATTTTAATTATTGTAATTCTTGTTGACAATCCAAGAATAACTATTTGTAAATACTTAACGTTCTCATGGCTATCGGAATAACTCAACCATAAAATTGGTAACTGCCAGGATCTTGAGAATTTAATTTTGAATGAAAACTCAAACTCTAATCGTCTATTGAATAACTCTAAACTAAACCATTTCTTTCCCATAACTTTTATTTTAATTATTTAGCAAAGGTACGAAAATAATTGGATAAAAATTTTGGTATAAAAAATAATTTGGGAAATATTGGATATCAATGAGTTGGGAGGATAACTAACAACTACGTCCGGGGCTGTTTTTGGCTTGGGCTAATGCCCCGTCCAAGTTCCACTCTGACTAAATTTGGGCAGCAACTAAGCTGTCGTCAAAAACTTACAGTCATGGCTATCGCTAAATTTCATTCATTCAGAGGCACCAAGAGTGCATTAATCTTAGTTAAGGCTAATGCCTTTGTATTCAGTTCTACTGCTGTCTATGTGCCTAAAGATGCTATACCTGCAGACATGACTGAAGGATCATCATTTGAGATCCCTGACGGTTACACTATTGCGCCAATGGTTGATCCAATAACAGGCGAAGTACGTACTACTGAGAAGGGCGAACCCTTACACATCTTAATGTACTAAAGACATACTATCCAGAGTGGCTAACGCTGCTTTGGATAGTTAGATCATATTATTTAATTCACAATATTAGTGGATAGTGGTTATTATTATTAAGTTAATGATAGTCACTATTTAGAATGCCAATACAATTATAATGTAGTCGATCACTCATTGCCATAAGACATGTCAGAGCATAGAGGTTAGATTGGCTACATTATATTTTTAACTCTCACTGTCTGAGTTCGACAGTACTACTATGCCAAGGTATAGTCATATCGGTAGTTTAAGCCGATATTTAACGCTCTACAGACTTAGATAAGCTTATGCGACGAAGTAAGCATTAGCGAATCTTATGTCGTAAAGTAACAATCTTGATATAGGTTATTAATTATTATCTCGACTCTCGCTATATTGAGAGCACATAGTTCGGATTAAGCATTATCTGCAGAGACGGCTCCGATTGAGAATAATAGTTTATTGGTATACCAAGATAATCAGAACCTGAATAATTAAATATTAAATAATTATACATGAAATCAATTGTAAATACAGTTAAGAATAGAAAGTTAAACTTTCCTAAGATAATGATTAGCACTGATACTGGAACTGTAATATTAGCCACTAGTAGCAATATTAAGGGTATAACTGGAATTGTATTAAAGGATCCTTCGGGTAATACGGCAATCGGAAAACAATGTGATATGTGGAGTCACAGTTCTTTTGTTGAATTAAATGGATCCATAACTCTGGAAAATAGTGAAGACTAGAACTTGAAGTTCTATAACAATATAATAGATATATCTGAGCCATTGTATTATGGTTCTATCTCGGAATACAACGAGATATTGATCAGTGCACCCATAGTGGTAGCGATCATAGATATATTTATTTAACTTATTGATAGTCAGGAAGAGAGGAGGAGATTATCCATAAACCCATCAATTAACCCATTAATAACAATCAATCATTTTATTAACCTTAATTAATAGCTAAATCATATGGAAGCAACAAGAATTTGTCGTTATTGTAACGAAGAAAAAAACTACCCATCAAAATTCGTTGGAATAAACAGAAGAGTTTGTAAAGTATGTTTTAACGAAAGAGAGAAGGATGATAAATTAGCATACAGAGCAAAAACAAAAGTAAAAACAGCGGTTTACAATAAAGCTTATAAAATAGCAAATAAAGAAAAGCTTGACAATAATGAAAAGACTAGAATTAAACAAACAGTAAGAGATCTAACTGACACGTATGTTGCAAGATGTATGGGAACGCATGATAAAATATCATCAATAACAATAAAACAATTTCCAGAGTTAATTAACGCAAAAAGACAACAAATGCTATTATTAAGAGAATGTCAGCAATAAAACCAATTGATCAATTAACTAATACAGTTATTGGTGTGATCACAGAACTCAAAGAAGATAAGATTTCACTTGCTAAGGCTATAGTTATTAACAGACTTGCCAACACTGCAATCAGATCAAGCTTATTTTCAGCAATACATAACAAATCAATCGAATCAAAAGAAATCAAAGATGAAAACTCTTAAAACAATCTCATTAATTATTGCCTTAGCATTCATTGGTTATGGATTAATAATCCTTGCTGATATAATAATGCCATTGCAATAAACAATTGCAACCGGCTATTGTCATTTAATTATGGCGATCTTAAGCTGGTTGCTTTATAATACACAGCTAATATTAAATATAAAAACAATTACGATGTAGAAACTCTTAATTGAGCCAATGAAGTAATTATTAATCATATGTATATAAATAATATTAGCTGTTACAATATTGTACAATGTGCCTCAAGGACTGGTACTATAATACGCGCACGAAAGGCGTAGTAAGATATTATAGTGGCAAACAAGCCAGTCTTTTCAATTTAAATTAAATATAACAATATATGAATACAAATGAAGAAATGTACCTTAATATGCAATATTATATGGAATATTGTGAGCAAAATAGATATGTAACTCCCCAAGATTGGATTGAAAATTATAAACACTTTTAAAACAATATACAATGCGTAAAATTTAAGTTATGTCCACAGAATTTAAAGTTATCGTTAATCTATCAGATAAAACAGCGATCGAATTTCAGGTATTTGCAATTGGCAGAGTTCAGGCAAACAAAGAAGTTGTCAAACTATTTGGCAATGGTAAAATCAAATCAATTCAATCATCAAAAATATGACAATATTATTAATTGTTATTATCTACCTAATTGGAGCAATACTCTCGTTAGGTAGAGTAAATGCTTCATTTGAAGTATTCAAGGAATACAATTCACTTATGAAAGAAACAATAAATCTAGTAAGATATATTACAGGACTGTCCTGGATAGGATTCTTAGCTGGAATAACAGTATACTTTATGTGTGAAAAACAAGAATGTAAATTCATTTCTTATAAAGCTATAAAGATATGGTTTTGATAATCATTATTATCTGGATACTTTTAGCAGTATTCAATATGTGGAAATTATCCACTTCAATAAGTGGTAGCAACGTCTTAGAATCGGTTGTTGCCATAGCATTAAGTCCATTATTTACATTAATGGCAATAATCATTATCTTTATTCTTCCTCGTTGGAAGTAATCAATTAGTAAACAAAAACAAATAAATATTATGTATTTAAAAGCAATTTCAGTAGACGAAGTAAAAGTCGCAGTAAATGGTAATCAGTATAAAACTGTTACATTTCAAGAATTATCAGAATGGGCTCAATTGCCAGGTCAAGCAAAACCAACAGAAGTAAAATCAAATGCAACTCCTCACAAAAGAACATTATGGTCTAATCAGGATGGTTTGTTCAATGATTTCGAAAAGGATGATGTAACGTTCGGTTCTGTAAAAAGACTTGAAGTTGATGAATATGAAATCAATCAAGCAGATGGAAACATTCGCAAAGCATCATCATTTACTGGAGTTCAATTTCGCGGAGAAACCGATGAGACAACATGTGCTCGTTATGGTAAGAAATTACGCCAAGGATCTCCAGTAATTACAACTGAAGCAAAGGTTAATGCTGCATTAGTTTCAGCTCCAATTCAAGTTGGTGAAGAAATTCCAGTATAATTAAAATCAAAGATCTGAGCATATCTATAAAAGGCTCATATTACAACTATGTCAACAAGAGATGATGAAAACATTGTAAACAATTAATAACAATCGCCATGTAACACAATTAAGCATAAGTATGGTATGCCCTACTAGCATTTAATAAGAGATATATATAGAAACTAGACAAATAGATAATAATAAAAGCTATGTGAGTAATATTAACGAAAGTTACGGTTTCGACCAACAACAATGTTATATAACAATATTGGATAATGTTCGTTCGATTCGAACCTTAGCTTCAATTAACAATTTAAATCAATTAAAATGATAACAATATTAATATTTGCAATGGGATTAATTTGTGGATTCTTTTTATATCCAATATGGATGGACAGTAATAATAACAATACTAAAACAACTTAAAATGTACACGCAAAACGTATTATCAGCACCAGCAAAGATTTTGGTTGGAACCAAGACTACTAAGAGTGGTCAAGTGAAGAATATTTACAGAGTGAATCCAGATTCGCATGTAATTAAGCAAATCAGGCACAATACGCCTAAAGTTTTTAAATAGTACCAATGGTCGGTTGGGCGAGAGATTTAGCCAGCAGTTTGCAAAGCTGTTTACGCTGGTTTGAACCCAGCACCGACCTCAAACTAACCGCTATCATATAAATAAGAAATAACATTGGTGTGCTTATTTGTATTAAATCATCTCCCAATAAGGTGTGTAAGATAGCGGTTATATAAATTAAATCTATAGCTATGTGGACAAAAGAAGAGTTATTATTAATAATACAGAAATGTATTAAGGATGAGGAAGGGATATATTATTATGAACAAATTAATCCAAAAGATATATATATTAAAAAAATAACAACAACAACAAAAGAAAGATATACTGAAGAAGAATTACTACTAAAAATGCAACAATATGGAGACTATGTATGCAATCAAGTATTATCATCACAAAAACCATACTACAAATCATCAAAAGAATTTAAATAATGCAATAGAGTGTCAGAGAGTAGGAATGACTGAAGACTTGATAGTATCGAATCAAGGCTATTACAAATAAGCTAGTTTGAGAAATTGGGCTAGCTTTTAAATAACAATAACATGATAAACGAGGAGGAATTTGAGATTGAATATAAAAAACATTTTGAAGACCAAATACTATTGTCATTAAGGAATGTATTTATTAAATTGCTTAAAGATTATATTATCACAAAGGACAATAAGAGTACCAATGTAATGATATATAAAGATTATAATTATAACAAATAACAACATTATGAAAATAGTAAAAAATAGAGTTAAAATTATAACAAAATACGAAATGTCTAGCGATTGGGGGAATAGAGAATATATTTATTTATATTATAAAAACATTAAAAAGGGATTTTTACAACCTAAATGGCTATTAAAATCCTGCAAACTAGAAAGCGACATGCCAAAAAACAAATCATATAAAAGTATATTAAGTTTCCTATTAGAAAAAGTTAAATGTGATTAATAATAATGAAATATATATGCACAACTGAAAGATGGATATCTATGGGTCAGCCAGATTTAAATTCAAGAATATATCTATATGATAGAAAAACTTCTAAAAGGAATTGGTTTCAAATTGTTGGCATAGATTATGGAAATAAAAAGGCATTAAAATGAGTTTGATAAAACTTAAATAATTATGGCAATTGATAAAGAAAGATTAGAAACACATTTAAACAACGGTAAGATTGAATATGTAATGTGTGCTGCAAATTATCACAATGACAATATTGACTATTTGTTTCAGCCATATAACATTGACAAAGGATTTGTAATTTGTGGTTGGAGGCATCCATGTTGTGGTGAATCATTTATGGCATCAAGTGGAATTAGAAATTACCACAATTGTATTCAAGGATTTTTAACAACAAAAAATAGATTTCTAACTAGATTGGAAGCATTAGAATTAGTAAAATCTACCAAACAATTAAATAAACCTATTATTGGCGGAGAATTAACAAGTGAAGATTTGTGGTAAAATAATATTAATAATCTAAATAACAACAAATGAATATAACAGAAAACATCAAAATTGATTGGCATCATAACGTGCCAGCAAAGTCAACATCATGCGTTTTAAACATTGACGGTACAGAACATATAGCTATAGCTAAGTGTGGTCATGGTGATCAATTCAGTCGTAAGGCTGGTCGTAAATTAACATTGACAAGAGTTTTGGCTAATTCTGGACTCAATAAAGAGATTAGAACAGCTATTTGGGCTGCAATCTGGTCGAGAGGCGTAAAAATATAATAAATAAAGGCTTGGTTCGAGCCCAAGCTGGAGGCATTGCCTTTGGAATTTCAGCATTGGTCGGAAGATTATTTATTTATTAAAGGATGGATATATAGCTCAGTTGGTAGAGCAAATGGCTGTTAACCATTAGGTCATAGGTTCGAATCCTATTATATCCGCAAACTAAATTTTATGACGCTATTAGACAACTGAAGAAGACGCGCTTTCGTCGGCGCCACCTCCACTCGCTCAAGCCAATTGAGTTAAGTGGCCGCAGGAATAACACTTTAAATCTCTTGCATTAATTTCGGGGGTGAGTAGTAATTGATTCGCAGTAAGTAGAATAGAAGAGAATTTAGCGAATAACAACAGGCAAAACTGTTAATTTCTCACAAGAGTTGCTTATAGCAGCGTAATCGTGACGTTTCCGAGGGTGTACGTAAACACCCTTATTTATATTAATATTATGAATTACTCAAATACAACTATTGAGCTGACCATTAATTTGGAAGCTCGCTTAGCCACACGTGGCAAGTACGAATTATCAACAAAAGTAGATCAAAACGGTAAAGCAGTTGCTCAAATTGAGCGTAATGCTGATGGTAAAATGGAAAAGTCTGATATTACCAGACTTAAAACCATTCAATTACCAAGATATCACAGATGTGAATTGCATACGACTCTTGGAGAGTCATTTTGCGCCTTTGCAGTAAGTGATGAAGCCAGACCAAAGAAAACTATTGGCGCTCCATATTGGAACCGCTTAAGCCCTAAAAACAGGCTAGAAATAGCCGTAAAACAATACGTCTCTGATCTTTATGGAGATGTTGAATATTCATTTCAAATATTAGGAGAGTAAAACAATGATTCAAATTTATCAAACAACAAAAGTAATTGAATATTTCGATCCAAGTAAGGGATCATTTATTGCAACAGAAACAATTGAATATCCAGTTGGAAGTTTATTCTTTATGGAAGATGAAAATTGCCATCTTGTGTTTGGAACAGATTTAGATTCGATTATTTATGTAAATGAGCAAGATTTAATGGAATTTTTCGATTACATTAAGAATGGGACATTAGAAAAAATTACAATTTAATGAATCCTAAATTCACACATGACTTTAGTTCAGCTTCAATCAAACATATGATTGAGGCTGAGTTTTACGAAAGAGTTGGTAAATGTCTCCCTAAGCAAAGACCATCAACTATTGTTACTGGCCCAGACTATAAACGTCACATAGACAATCACAGAACATTCATAAGTAAAGACAGACTTGTTATTTGCGAAATAAACTTAGATATATTTATTGACATATATAAAGGATGTAAAAATGTTCCTAATATAGAAGTAGTAAATAAATCTATTGAAAACTATGGTTCTACATTTATAGATTGTGACTTAACTTGTGTTTCTGATCTTAGTGTTATTAAAAAAACATTATTAAAGCAAATAGAAACGCAATCTTCAGACTGCACACATAATAAAGCATTTATATTATCTTTTGCATTAAGAAATCCTAATGGAGCCAAAACAAAAGATCAATATTTACAGCCAATATTTGGATTACTAGGAGGTCAAATTACTCATACAGTTATGTCCAATGTCGAACTTAAATATGATAAAAATCGTTACAATTGGATTCACAAATATGTAATTGGCGGAATTAAGGGTCGTATTAAAGACTATATTTGTTACGAATATAATGCTGGAGGTGGCCCAATGTTAACATGTTTATTAATTTATAAATAATTAAATGAAAGCATTAAATATATCAGTAGTGGTATTGGTGTTATTATCTGTATTATTCTATTTAGCAGGTAGTTTTTGTGAGGCTACGTTTAATTTGGTATTGTGGAGTAGAGATCTCAGGGTTGGACTTGGCGTTGCATTTATATTTATATCTCTATTTGTAATTTTAATAATTGCAGTGGGTATGCCTGGAAATCAAACAAATAAATAACAATCATGAGATATATTTGTTTAATAATTTATATTATCTGGACAATTTCTGCTATAATAGAATTGTACGAAAATAAATATGATGATTCAATGTCTACATCTCTTTGTGTTGTATCGCATATAATTGGATTTATAATATTGTTTGTTTTTTTATGCTTAAATTATTGGTAATTATGAGAAGAAGAATAGAACCAATTAAAGTTCAAGGCCAAATTATTAATGGTCGCAAAATCATGCATTTTGTTGAAAAACCATTACATATATTTTGTATGGAATTAATAAGAACTGTTACTCCAGCAGGAAGGGTTACAGTTCGCAGAGAAGAAGAAGTTATTTATAAAACAAGATGTAAACTTGCAATATGAAAGCATTATTATTAATGAAATGTAGGCAGTCTATAGTTATTCAAAATATCTATGGATTGCCTGCTCGTCGTAATGACAAAAAAGTTACCGTAGTTAAAGTTGGTGCATTTAAAAATACACCATTAATTAGTACAAAAGGTAGTACAATCTATATTAATTATGGTAATGCTGTAATTAAACGTAGAGCTGCAATTATAGAAGAAGCTAGACATATGATGGGCTTATATTTGGAAAGTAAGTCTAAACCTTGGTATAAAAGAATATTTTAACATGAATAAACTAAAAGTAATTAGAATAGATTCGGAATTTATAGAGTTTAATAATGGAATAAAATTATCCTCAGAACATTATCAAGATTGCTGCGAAAGTCACAGTTTATCATTTGATGATTTGGTTCTAAATGATTTTGATGATTTGGAATTTGATTTAACAAATGATAATTTCTTCAATAGAATTCCAGATTATGGCATAGAGTTAATTCCAATAAAAGGATATTCGGTTAAAATTCCTGGATATGGATCAAACAATGGATACTATTCATCAGATATCAATTTGGTTATATCAAAAGGAGATAAAACTGTTAAATCTTATGATATATCTGAATGTCAAGAATACAATCCATAATAATATGTATTATCCAAAGATTAAAAAAACCCAGGCTCAATTTGAGATAATGATTTCTGCTTTAACCATGGAATATGGAGCCAAAACTGATGAGCAATTAGTTGTTCTAATAGCTAAATACTTTGAAGTTAATGAAGAAGATGCTCAATCATCATTAATGGCTTATAGAGGCTATAAAGAAGAAGACTATGAGCAATTATCGAGGAGGATAGAATATGCTTAAGAGATTAACATTTATTTGCTGTTTTATATTTTGGATTATATTAATGTTTTTGTCTATAATATTATTTCCAATAACTGTAATTTATTACATATTTACTGGAATATCAATCCCAAGTGAATGTGCAATTAAGATAATTTCATTAGACGATTAAATTATGCAAGCATATAAAATAAGAATACCAAATCCAGAAATTTCAGAATTAGTTCAGAGAAAAGCTTTTTATTTAGGATATAAATGGTTTGGTCATGCTTTGGAAATTTCAAACGTAAATTCAGATTGTTTATATTTTAATGCGCAATCATTTATTTTACACAGTCCAATAGGTTATTTTAATCATCCAAGTAACACAGAAACTGAAATCTCTTATCAAGATTTCCTAAAATTAGGCGAACAACCAGAATTAATTAACAATCAAATACAACAACAAATGTCAATAAAATTAAAATGTTTTAAAGCTCCTCAAAAAGCCAAGAATATCACTGTTGGTAAAGAGTATAATGGAGTATATATTGATGGAGATGATACTCAGGTGGATAGCCTTGCCGATGCCGAATACTTCCAATGTATTAATAACAGTGGAGTTGAAGCTAAATACAGGTTATCATTATTCGATCAACCCGCAATACCAGCAATACCAGAACCACCAAAATTAACAATGGATCAAGCAATTGAAGCTACCATAATTCGAGCAGGTGACATAGTATTAATACACAATGGTATTACTATTACATTATCAAATTCTGGTACAAGAGATTTAAGCAATGATAGAGTTTTATGCTCTTGTGGAATCCGTGCCATTGATGGAATAGATAGTGCTTATGAATGTATTGAGGATTATAATTCGGATAATTTCGATCAACTAAATGATATAATTGAAGATTATTCTGATTTAAGATTTTTAGATTTAGTTTTTGAAAAATTACTTAAGACTAAAATTGCTGAAGTTTCAGCAGCATTTGTATTATTATCAACAACCGAAGCAAATGAAAGCGTTTGTACATTAATGGATGAGTTGTTTATTAGTGAGGATCCATTTGATGACGAGAAAGCCGACAATCTTACTCCAGTAGTTGCTTTAAATCCAAATTCAGACAACAATATAAGAGTTTGGCTTATTAAAAAATAATGCAAATTACAATTGATACCGAAAGAATTACTCGTAGAGGACTAAGTATTAATGAATATTTATCTCTACTAGCAATTTATTCAAAACAAAATGGTAAATCCATAGATTATATGGAGAGAAAAGTAGACTACTTATCACTATCATCAAAGCAATATGTTTTGATTGATGGTGGTACTGTTAGTCTATTACCAAAAGCATTATTTCTTATCGAAGGAATTGGCAGAGATTATACTCAGCTAGCAACTTCGATAAGAGAGTGCTTTCCTAGAGGATCTAAGGATGGTAAATACCCATGGAGAGGAACTATAAAGATCTTAGTAGATAAGCTTAAAAAGCTCGATAAGGGGCATGGAATGGCTGATTATACTATAGATAAAATAGTGGCTGTATGTTCTAATTATGTGGCTCAATTTAATGAGCAAACTATTGATCGAGGAATGCAAATTGCTCCATATTTTATAGAGAAAGATGGTAATTCTGGATTAATGGCATGGTTAGAGAAGGAAGATGAGCCTTCGGTAAATAGAAAATCAATGGAGATTAGGTTATGAATATTGAACTATTAAATAAAGCTAATGAACTAATAACATTAGCAAATGAAAATAAATCCACAATAAAAGCTAAGGAAGAATATTTTCGATTATGCTTAAAGGCTGGAATTTGTCCAACATGTGGAAGTGAATTAAAAATAGAACTAGAAGTTCATACTTATGTAACTGGATTATGGCCATTTAAGAAAACACATAAATCATGTGACAATAGAGTAGTTTGTCCAGAACAACATAAAATAATTGATTTTTATGGAAATGATAGAGGATATCCTTCATATTGTGAATTTAATGATTGTATAAATAATGACATATCTATTGCAAATTTAAAGCAAAGATCTAATCCGCTAGATGAGTATGATGATTAAAATACTTTTTGCCTTAATAGCAATTTTAGGATATATAGCTAATATTAATGATCATAAATTATTGTCGTACAAATTATGGTTGATTTCTAACGCGTTTTGGGCTGGATATAATTATAATATGCAAGAATATCAAATGTCACTAATGTTTAGTATATATACAGCCTTTTGTTTGAGAGGATTAATTAAATCAAAATAATAATGAGAACTATATTTTACACAGAAGCACCTAAAGATCCAAAATCTTTAAAGATTTTATTAAAAGATTACCTTGATAAACGTTCACCAAAAACATATTGGAGTGATAATAGCGAAGAACAATGTATTTCTGGTAGGAATAGATCTATTGATGATCTAATATTGTTAGCTAATCATTATTTCCCAGGATCTACAATTAAAGATGTTCTTAATGCCTATGTTGAAATCCATAAAGATATTAATACTGGTATTACTTCAATATTATTTTTTGTTTGTGGTGATATACAAAAACCAGTATTAATGAATTATTTGATATGTATTAGTAGTAGGTTAAAAGGAATTTTATATAAACACCATATTGATAATTCTTCTAATGATTCTGAATATACTATGAGGCAAATGGAGGCATTAATAGATGATTAATAGAATAATTCAAAAGCTTGAAGATAATCGAAATAAACGACTCAATGGAGGTATAATAGCCATACCATGGAGTCTACCTAGACTATCCAGAGTTTTACCAGGAATTGTTCAGGGTAGATATAATTTGATCTCAGCCAATAGTAAAGTTGGCAAAACACAGATTACGGACTTTCTTTATATGTATCAACCAATAGAATGGTACATGAAGAATCGCGATAAAGATGTTAAGGTTAAAATATTATACTTTAGCCTTGAGATGGCTAAGCAAGAAAAGATAATATCCGTTATTAGTTATAAATTATTTAGGGATTATGGTGAAATCATATCTCCAGAGAATTTGCAATCAATGTTTGAAGGTAAAATACTCGATGAAAGAATTCTTAAAATCATAAAATCTAAACCGTTTCAAGAATGGCTTGAAGAATTTAATGATATTGTTGAGTTTTACGACTCTACCAGAAATCCTTTTGGTATTTATAATGTTGTTAAGACCTATGCCGAAAATCATGGACATTATATATATAAGGACATGGATTGGCAAGACCCAACAACTGGGGTTATATCAACAAAAAAGGTTATAGATTATTATATTCCAGATAATCCAAACGAATATGTTATTATTGTTGTAGATCATATCTCTTTATTAAGTCCAGAGAAAGGTGAGTCATTGAGAGAATCCATGGGTAGATTTAGTAGTGAATATTGCTTGAAAATGAGAGATAGATGGAATTATATCCCAACTATAGTTCAACAACAAGCAGCAGATTCGGAAAGACAGGAATTTACTAAATCTGGAGGAACAATAATTGACAAACTCAAGCCTAGCCCAGATGGACTTGGTGATAATAAAGCAGTTGGTAGGGATGTTAATTTAATGCTAAGTTTATTTTGGCCAGCAAGATATGGTATTCAACAATATGGTGGAGTACCAGGAAATCCTTGGGATTTAGCTAGAATTGGACACAACCATAGGGAATTAATAATTAATCTCAATCGTAATGGAATATCTAGCGCTTCAATTGATTTAATGTTTCTAGGAGCGTGCAATTATTTTGCAGAACTACCTAGAGATCCTTCAGAAAAAGTTTATCAACAGATTGAAAAATATAATCGAGAAACAATATAGATAATTAACTGATTTTAAGACTTTTATTTCATAAAATCAATATTTTTACGTATATTTGTATATAATTTAAATTTATGCAAATGGAAGAAATATGGATTCCAATTATTGGATATGAAGAAAGTTATCAAATTAGTAATTATGGAAACGTAAAGTCTCTAGCTAAAACTTGGTTTGTTGGAAGAAAAAGAACTAGTTATATATCAAAACCAGATTCAATAATATATAAGAGAACCGATAAAGATGGATATAGATTTGTTTCATTAAGAAAAGATCTAAAAACAAAGTATTTTAAAATACACAGATTGGTTGCTATACATTTTATTGAAAATCCAGATAATAAAAAGGAAGTTAATCATATAGATTGTGATAAATCTAATAATTTTATATTAAATTTAGAATGGTGTACAAGTTTAGAAAACACTAAACATGCAAAGATTAATAATTTAATTAAATCTGGAATTGATTGTAGCTGGATATCTCCAGTATCTCAATATTCATTAGATGGAATTTTAATAAAAAACTGGAACTTTATAAAACAAGCTGCTGATAGTTTAAATCTTAATAAAGATTGTATCAGTAGTGCGTGTTCTGGAGTTCAAAAAACATCAGGTGGATTTATATGGAAATATAGAAAAGCCTTTAATTAAACAATATTTTATGATTGATTAATATGAGTGAAGAAAAATTTATATTACCCATGCAACCAAGACCAGCAACTGCTGTAAATCCTGGTACAATGATTATATTTAGTGTGCCCAAAGCTGGTAAGACTAGCATTATAGCACAATTAAAGAATTCATTATTAATAGAATTAGAGCCAGGAGGTGCTGATTTTGTTGATGCAAATGTGGTTCAAGCTGGTAATCCGCCAGAATTTGAGAAAATTCTTAAAGCTATTGCCGATGCTGGCAATCCATATGACTATGTAATAATAGATTCGGGTACCAAATTGGATGAATGGTCTGAACTTGTTGGAACGCTTAATTATATGGGCAAATCTATGGGTAAACGTTTTAATATGGATCCAGCAACTGGCGAAAGATATAAAATGGGAAGTCCCAAGTTTGAAACTGTTCACCAATTGGGAGATGGCAATGGTTATAAATTTAGTCGTGACCAAATGGTTAAATGGTATGATATGATTGCAAAATCTGCAAAACATACTATCATTTTAGCTCATGTTAAAGATAAGTTTATTGAAGCCAAAAAATCTGGAGATACTGTCGAGACTAAAGATATAGATCTAACAGGCAAAGTCAAGGGAATCTATTGTTCTAGTGCTGATGCTGTTGGGCATTTCTTTCGTCGTGGAGATGAAGGAGTTATTAATTTTAACAATGAGAACTCCATTGCTTGTGGTGGTAGATGTAAACATCTTGACGGTGAAATAGTAATCTCTCAGAAAAATGAAGATAAATCAATATCTACATTCTGGGATAGAATTTATTTAAAATGAAAATAGACTATTCTAAATTGAGATATAATGATTCAGATTATAACTGCCCATATTGTGGATGTGATTCTTCTGAATGTTTAAGTAATGGCAATTGGGGATATATATGTAAAGATTGTGGTGAAGAATTCGAGACGCCAGATGTCTAATAATTAGTAACAATTAAATTTAATATATGAGTTTTAATACGCGCGGTGCAGTTGTAATTGAGAAGAGTGGTGTTAGTAAGTATTTATCTTATGGCGTACAGGAAGCTGCCATTGTAGGATTTGATCTTAAAACATCAAGCAAAAGTGATAAACAGCAGGTTGTGTTGTTTATGGAAGGCCCCAAAGTCCTAGATGCTGGTTTTGAGCCAGACGAAACATCTAAATTTGGCGGTAAGGTAGGTCGTGTCAACTTCACAATCTATTTCAATAAAGATAATGCAGATCAGATGGGACAATTTCTATCTAACATTGCATTAATCGCAAAAAAGTTGGGCGTTACCGAAAAAGTAGATGCTATTGATTCTGATAATCTTGAAGATTATTTGAATAAGCTTATGCCAGTAGTTCGTGGTAAGTTTGCAGTTTGGGCAATTACAGCCGAAGAATATCAGAAGAAAGATTCCGAGAAAGTTGGTTATTCGTTAGGATTGCGTCGTTATGGATTTATTGCTTCTCTTGAAGAAGTTAAAGCAAATCCAGATCACATCAAGGCTTTTGACAAGACTAATGCCTATGATTACAAAGCTCTTGGAAAACCAAGTATTGATCCAGATTTAGATCCAATTACTGCTGCATTTGGTAGTAATAATGGTTCTGATGAATCACCTTGGTAGAATAATATTGTTGTTTTATAGTTGTTAATGATTGGGCTGTCAGAAATGATAGCCCTTTCTTTTAAATATAATAAATGAATTTTACAACCAAAAACCTATTAACCAAAAGTAATCTCTTAGATGTAATCTCAACATATCAAATATTCCAAGCTTATTGCAGAAATTTTAAATCCATATCCAAACCTTTTAACTCAGAATTTAGAGACGAAAAGTCCCCATCATGCATGATAGAACATATTGGTGGCGACCTTTTATACACCGATTTTGGGGAAGGTAGCTATAGAGCCATCGAATATGTTATGCGTAAATTTAATTTGG